>Ga0208767_1001995_pt1 | contig 15747 bp, 19 predicted proteins | sample VirMetDEL_Mar_21_FD_184514 | JGI IMG/M metagenome (GOLD analysis project Ga0208767, IMG submission 184514) | Aqueous microbial communities from the Delaware River and Bay under freshwater to marine salinity gradient to study organic matter... | ecosystem: Environmental > Aquatic > Marine >... | reverse complement strand
GTTGTGACGAACATCATCAGTCGCGGCAGAACCTTCCAATTATCAAGTATCGTGTGTGCCATTACCATTTCCCCTGTTGTTTCCCGATTAGCCACAGCGTAGCCGCAAGCCCAGCCACACCAGCCAGCACGATAACACCTCCGACGGTCCACAAGATAATTGCCTCTTTGATTTCAGCCTTGCGATACGCAGTCTTCTTGCGCTGCGCCCTGATCTTGCGGAGAGTGTCTTTGTATTCCTCCAAACCTTTCGGGCCGTGCTGAAACATGATGATTGTTTCAATCTCTTTTTTCATGGCTTGAAGGCGCTTTTGCGCAGAGAAAGCATCTATCGCAGCCTGTTCAGCAGACCCGGTAAGTGAAGCAAATATGCTTGGATTCCGTGCCTTCTCAGCGGCGTAATTCACGTCCGACACCGCGCCAGCAAACTTGCTCAATGCGGATGACGCATCCCGGCCAGCAGCCAGCAGGGTCTTGGCGCTGGATACAGCAGAGGCTGCGATGGAAAGTGCGGAAATTGGATCAATCATGCGTCTGCAAACCTCACTGGGCAAACATAATGCGGCGGCACGCTATACTTGCGGTCATACCACTGCGCCTCTGTTATCTTCTCGCTGCCGCAGTTATAGTAGCACGACTTCACAAGAACATTGCCTACACCCTGCACCCATGCGTGTCCGAAACTCACAAAGACCAGCGCGCATAGCATCACTTTCTCTCAATCAGGCGGTCTATCTTGGCGTCCAAGCCGTCTAGCCGAGTCATCAGTCTGTTCATCTGGTCGGAGCTGTCCGCCTTGGTGATGTATTCTTCGCGCGTGCGGTTAATCAGGATCTGCAAACGAGTTATCTCGGTGGTCCATGATTTAACCCAAAAACCAACCGCTGTGATAACGATAGTTAAAAGTGCGCTCCACATCGTGTCAGCTTCCATGATTAAACTCCATTTATTCGCTGGCACATTAGCACATTTTTACATAGTTATGAACCCGCGCGTTATTCTCACGCGGGCTTTATATTCATTCAGCTTCGTCTTCCGCTGGTGCATCAAGAGAAGCCGTCAGCATGTTTACAAAAGCATCCTTGCCGACCATCAACTGATCCAAATTAAACTGGGCCGAGTTGATCTTCTGTTGCAAAGAGTTGATGTGGTTAATCATCACCTTCTGCTGATCGGTTAGCTGGTCTTCTGTGTAGTCAACATCGTTGATCGTGATTACCTTTTTATCTTCGGCCATCGTGATCTCCTTTTAAGTTATGCCCAAGGTGTTCCCGAGGCTTGAGTTGGGTTTGCCATCGCATCAATTTTTGCAGCGATAGCAGCTTCCGTATCAGCCTGTGATACGCTGGCCCAAACCCATGCTTGCGCCTGTGCTTCAGTCACGTCTGCGTAGGCAACAAAGTCAGCGGCAGATGGGTCAGGTGTTAAGCCCACTGTGCCATACGATGACGCAGATTGATCTCCGTCAACGCCTGTGCAGCGCCAGTGTACTACGTTAATGCCACCTGTTGCGATGTCGTGTTCGCAGGTGGGGATAGTCCAAGTGTATTCGATAGCCATTATTCTGCATCCTTAACTGCTTGTGGTGTTGCATCAACGACAGCCTGTGCCGCTGTACGTTCAGCCACATCAACAGTAATCAGTGGGTTCTCAATGGTTTCCTCTGTAGGCTCTGCCATTGGGTCATCCTCAGAGTAGACCAAGCGTGTGACTGTAGCCTCAACAGGTTCAATGGCTGTCTGCACGATGACTTCCATCATCACGTCTTCCATTTCCATTGTTTCTTCGTTCCAAACCTGTTCACCTGTGGGCTGCATTTCACGCACTTCTGCACGACCATCTGCAACCACATACTGCGCTAGTCGGGCTGTGGCTGTACGGTAGGCTGCAAGCTGTTGGTTGAACTGCTTTTCGTCTGCCGCTGCTTGTAGTTCCGCTGGAATATCACCGTCGAAACAGTCTGCACCTTCTGCAATGATTGCGTCTAGGACTTCTTGATAGTGGCGATTTGCTGCACTTAACGGAAAGTTCACGTTATGAGTGTCGCAGGTAACAGACTGTGGATTGTTTGTTTCTGGATCATATACAACTGTAAACATGATTATAACTCCGCATCAAAATTGAGATCGCCGCTGTATCCAAAGAAACTTCCTATGAGGCTTTCAATACCACCAACCCCCGCAGAAAGTGTGACCCTAGCATTATCCAAGGAGTTGCCAACTACAGAAAATGCAGTGCCGCTTGTATTGGTTGCAGAACTATCCGTCCCGCCAACAGACCAATATAGAAAAAACGAAGGTTGACCTGTGGAGTTAATACTTGGTTCTGCCCTCATTGGAACGGGAAGGTTTATAAGTGTGCGGATTGTGTTAGTTGTTTGCTTATGCACAGGGCCGATAGGGCTGGTCTGTGGAAAATCTAGCTTGCAGAAATACCTCTGACACAACGCCAGTTCTTCCCCGTAAGACCGATGCTCGAAGGGGGTGGCGACTTTGCCTACTTCTAGTTGGACGCCTGTGATTTGGAAGTAATCGTTTACCGTTAAGCCCCATTCAGATTGCATATCTGTTGGGCCATAACTAGCGGCACTGCTTGCCACCCAATTATTAGTGAAGCTGTCGTTACGCTGATCGGCTGACACAAACAACATAAAGCGAACCCAGATGCCGATGCCGTTGTCATTGGCTATACTTCCGCTCAAGGTATTCCCTTTGATGTATACCGTTTTATATTCCCAAGTATCTGCGCTGTTAATGAAGTAGGGCGTATTATAAGCGTCATCTTGATCATGCGCACGGAAGTTTACGCTGAACTTACCAGTAACATTGGATTTAACCCAGAAAGATAAAGTCATGTCCTGTGCATCGGAAGAACCATAGTTGAGCATCTGAAGGTCTTGCGCTTCAATGCGGGTTTCTATGCTTGTTCTTTCATCACCGCCACCAATACCCGTTTCGGCTGTAGTTACTAGGGTTTTAACAGAGTTGGAAAACCCAGCGGGTGCATCTGTATCTTGTGAAGCCGTAGCCACAAATTGGTCTACGTTTCCGCTTACGTTAAATCTCCACCGATCAACAGTTTTATATCCGTTATCCCCAACGCCATAACTAGCACTCGTCCCACGCTGCGCCACCTGCATAGCACCATTGATAATAAGGTTCCTACGCCCTGCACCAATCAGGTTAAACTGTTCCTGTGGTGTCTCAGCCCGTAGCATTGCCTCACCAGCTATGCCTGTGGGCTTGCGGAGGTCAGCCAACTCCTCCCGTACATTTATGGCTGGTTTGTTTACTCTAACTGTCATGGATTAATCCTCTGCCACTAGGCCGTTGCTGGCACTGATTGCTGCACCGACTGCATCGGTTGTGTTGTCTACCCTGCGTAGCCCTTGGAATACTGAACGTCCTGCGCTTGTACCCACATGAAGTAACTCTGTGGTGTCATCATAGGCCAAAGCTGTTACCGCATCAGAGGAGCCGTATAGCGTGGCTTGGGCGTTCTCTTGGAATAGCACCTTCTCGTCCTCGTAGATTTTCTTGATCTGCTCTGGGGATGGGGCTGTGGCTGATGCTCGAGCCAATGCTACTGAGCCGCTGTAAGGAATGTTTACGCCATATGAACTGTTGCCGACATACAATTTAGCAACGGTATTGCTTAGACTATTAGTGTTGCTAATACTGTATATTTGCTTCCCATTTAAATAGAAGGAAACATTTCCAGAAGAACGAGCCACAGTGTACATATTCCAAACACCAGAAGCTACTGTAACACTTGTATTTATCTGACCGGGGCCAACGTAGATATAAACCTGTCCAGAACTATTAGTGCCTAAGAAGAAAAACCCGTTTGTAGACCCGTTCTGCCCCCTTGAAATAATAGAGTTCTCACTAGTATCAGACGGTTTATATGCCCAAACATTATAGCAAAATTCCGTCGCAAAGTCTAAGTCACTGTTATAAGGCTGCATCAGATAGTTACTGTTACTAAACCCACTATACGCCACCAGATCAGCACCAGAATTTACAGGGTTCTTGGTCACAGAGCCAAACACCTGTAAGCCATTGCCGTTCACGCTGCGATCTTCTTCGGCTAGGCGTACTGAGATGTCTCCAGTAGAGAAGTTACCAGAAACACCGTTCTGGTGTCTCAGTTGTAGGTAGACAGTTCCTGTAGTTGTAGGGATTAACGTAATTGAATTATTGCCACTAACAGCAACAGCCTGATTACTTTGGAAACCAGCCCCACCGTTTTGTGAACTAACAAAATATACTTGTGGAGCCGAGCCGCTGTTTAAAGTTAAGTTAAACGAAACAACGTAATGTTTCCCACTGGTAACTGTGATTGCATTTGAAGCTGTACCAGCAAAGTTTGATCCATCTGTTATTGCTGATGTTATGCTTGCACCTGAAGTTGTAAACGTATCGTATGAATATGTTGTTCCATTAACCCAGCTAGTCACCAACTCACTGCCAGTAACGTCAGTATCATCCGTGTCGCTCAAGGTGGCTAGTTTGATTGCGCCGTTCATCCAGCCTGTGGCATAATCTGAAGCTGTATAGGCGATCATGCTATTATCAAGGCCAGAACGATCTTCAATTATTTGGTCTAGACCAAGCCCTTCACCTACTGCGAATTTACCCTCACCTGTAGACTGCAAGACGTTAATATCATTACTTTCTGTAAGACTACCTGCGTTTATCAAATGGGGTATCGTACTATTTCCCGCCGCTTGTATTTGGAAGAAATGATCTTGGAACCCGTTATACACACTACTATTTTCAGCACGGTCTGCTGAGGGAATCGGTACGGCGTTTATCTTATAGGCTTGTCCAGACGCAGCGTAGTCCGTTGTAAAGTAAATAGCATTAGTCACAGGGTCAATCGTAAGATGATCTACGGCAGTTGTCCCGCCGTGATTTTGCGTAATATCAACAACAGTCCCATCATCCTTGATAACACTGACACCACCATCGGTCGCCACTGCAATAGTAGGCACAGGAAGCCCAGTAGCTGCATCAATCGGGGCGTTGGGTAGCACGGTCATGGCTACATCTTTAGTATATGGATTTACAATCGTATTTGAGTTAATAGAGACTGCTCCGATAGCGTCATTTCTTTGATGGATATTTCCGTTATATTTGTAAGTACCAACGACGGAATGATAAAAATATCCTGTGTCTTCGATAAAGCTAATTTGAGGCACTGATCCGTAGTTTACATTCTTAGATATAGTAACAAGGCCGTTTAAAGCCGCCACAGATGTGACATAACCTGAAGATGCTCCGTTTGGGTTCAGCAAGTCGTACGGGTTAACATCAAACACCATCCACATAGGCAGATCAGGATCATCACCATCGTAGATCGTAACAGTACCAGCTTCAGCCACAATCACAGCAACGCTTGGGAACTCCTTACGGCTACCACGGGTGCTTGTGTTCAAGGTTTCGTTATACCAGCTTGTAGCTTGTGTGCGCTTACGCCATGCACCACCGTCAGAGTCCTTGCTGGTGTCATAAACGAATACGTCTACGGCTGTGTCGGTGATGGTTTCACTGATGGCGTCTAGGTTAAGGCCGTTGGTAGTGGTTGTACCTTGTACGTCTAACTCAGTGGCAGGGCTGGTTGTGTTTACGCCTAACCGACCTGCGCTGGTTATGCGCATGGCTTCGGAGCCGCCAGTGGCAAAAAACAAGTCGTCCGTCTTTATGCCAACCTGTGCAATGTTTGTAGTTGCGCTATCCTTAAAACCGATATTGGCATTTGCATCTGTACTTTCAAAAGTAGCCAACTGATTGTCGGCTGCATAGAGATGTAACTTATAATTAGGCAAATCTGTCCCAATGCCCAACCGCTCGTCAGCAGCCTTCCACACAAGTTTTGGCGTTATGCCTGTGTCCTCGTAGAAGCTGATGTCGCCGTTGGTGTCAAACCTTGCCCGAATTTCTCCTGCGCCACTGTCAATAACAAGTTCATCTGTAGGCTCTTTAACAATACGCCATACATCAGAACTTGCCTCTTGAAACCTAAGCATTGAGTGTGCGTTAGCGTCAGTGTCAATCGTAATTAAGGCAGTCGAACTGTCGCCAATGCGAGATACTGTAAGGCTATCAAAAGTAGCATCCCCATCCACAGTCAGCCCATCGCTGGTCAAAGTACCCGTGATAGTAAGGTCATTTCCAATAGCGGAGTTGCCCTCGATTTTGTCGATAACCTCGTTGAGCTTGTTGCGGGCCGATAAACCTGATTCACCGTTGCTGATTTGAGCCATTGATTATCTCCTATCGCAGTTCATGCCAGCGGGTGTAAGAGCCGACGACTTTATAATAATGATTATTAGGCACTATAGCAGATGCCGGAGCCGTTGTGGAGGCATTGCCGTTTGCAATGCTTAAATAACTTACGCCATCAGAAGATACTTGCAAATAAGTTGTCCCCGTCCCCAGTTGTACGGCCACATTGATAGCTTTTCCAGAGGTGTTTTGATATGCTGTGTCTGCCACCCTGGACCCGCTCATGTCCTGCCAAGTCTGCGAATTGCCAACACTGTCTGGAGCGAAATTGTCAATGGCCGCTTTTATTTTAGCAGGCGACACAAGGCTATCAATAACTTCAGTTCCCGTCGTCCAGGCGCTTTCGTCCTGATCGCCGACCAAGCCAGTTTGCGTGCCACTTGCGTCAACAACATGAGTGTCGTCAAGGATGTGAATTTGACCATTTGTTTGGTCAAGATAGAAAAGGTTTATCCAAGCATCGTTGGTCGCATTGCGCATCTTTAAGATGCTGGTTGCTGGATCTGTGTCGTAGTGATACCAGAGCATGTTTGCGTATCTAGTCGCAGGCTCACTTTCACCGCTCGATAAAGACGCAAGAGCCTTTAAGGCTAAGTTTAGGTCAATCCTAAAAGCTCCCGAAGATTGGTTAATTATATCAAAGTCATGTTGTGACATTTTAATACTCCACTTTGGCGATTATGCCACCTGTCCACTCAAACAAACCAGTCGAGGGTTCATTTATATTACTCACACCCCTAAAAGTTGGGCCTGCATTGTACGCCTTTGATAGTACCTCAACTTTGAACTTAAAGTAACGGCCTTTTATAATGTTTGATGTTACGCGCTGAAAGCCGTTGCCCACATCAACGTATGGAATGATCTTGAAGTCAGCTTGTATTTCATTATTTATATCATCAACCAAACATCCAAGATTGTCCCAAACTCCAAAAACCTGATCTATCGTGAAGGTCTCCTTGTTATCAATATTGATTCTGGCGAAATCATAATTGAATGTGACCCTAGCCTCCTGAACAGAACCCAAGTCTACGTCGTTTCCACCAGCAAGATCTGGATGGCTTGCATAGCCCCAGATGACAATCTTACCCTTATAATTCGATGAACTTACATAGTTCCCCGATGGAAAAATGGGGTCTTCAACAGTGTAGGATAATTGCTCAAAATCTACGCTATTGCTGGCCCAACGATTTGCTGTTGTTGAGCTGGAATATGGATTTGAGATTTCAGAGCCGTCAAGCGGAAGGCGTAAATAGTCCAGAGATGGAGTGCCTGCCTTGCTGATCGCTCGGACAACATAAGTTCCTTCCTTTGTGCCAGCAGTTATATTGTTGGCGGGGCGCGCAACCTTATCAACCCAGGGAACAGTCTTATCAATGTAAACAACATTGGTTGCAGTCCCGTTGCCCTCACCGATCTGATCGTAAGGCACATCATTGTCAAAGTCGCTGTGACACCAAAACTCCAGGCCGACAGTGTTGCTCGCGGCTCCGATCTTGGTGAAGTCAGTGGTCCCAACTGTTTTTATTTTGTAGTGAAGACCAGCCACAAAGTTGCCAGAAGATACCGTTGCGCCATCAACGACCTGAGTGTGACGAACTTCGTAGTGCGAAAGAGCTTGGCTTTCAGATGTCTCCCAATAAAGCTGCGTTGAAGATATGTCATTAACGCTGACAAATCCCTCAGTCGGAGCAGCTATAGTTGAGTCAGAAAACGGAACCTCAAATGAAGGATGAATAACAGGAGAGCCGCGAAAGCCCAGCTTTGTTATCGGCGTGATTTTGATATTATAAGATCCACCAGAGATATTCTGAACTCTGATTGTTGGCGGCGGACCTGTAAACACATTTTCATAGTCAGTTTTGACTATAAGGTCAGAGTAAAGGTAACGAGAGAAAAGCTCAGGTCTCTCAAGCATGTAGGTGTGCATCTCACCAATGCGGGTAAGTTTGGTGCTATCACTCAATGCACCGTAGTAATATTCAGCATAATCATCAATGTCATCAATATCCACATCGCCGTCGTTGTCGATGTCACCAATCTTTCGGCCATTAACCGTCTGAGTGCTGAAAAGATCATCAGCCCCAGCCAACCCCTCGATTACAAGCTCACGGTTAATCAGACCAATGGGCGATAAAGCATTGGTATTATCAGTCGCCCTTTGCAGCTCAACATCTAAACGCTCAATCCGGCCTAAATTGCTGGATGAAACTTGAATAACAAGATCGCGCTGAAACTTCTCACCAAAGGAAATATTTTCCAAAGTCGGCGAAAATCCAAAACCAACATCATCATAAAATTTAGGCAAGATTGTGTTGTTAGTTGTGATTGATTTCTCTTCCGCATCCCACGAAAATGCAGTCTGACTTGTTTCCTGCAATGTCATAGCTACTCGCATATCGCCAGCATCGCTGCTAACAGCAAGAGACCACGAAACAACTTCAAACTCTTTGTTTGACCATCCGTATCTGTCAACTGTCAATCTCACGATGTCACCAACCTCAACCTCAAACGCAGACATTCCGAACTCAGCGGAAACCGCTATCTGCTCTCGGCTTCTAAATAAGGTCTGCTTGGCTAGTCGTTGAGCCATTGACGAGGATGTAGTAAACGGAAGATCAAGGTCTAAAATGTTCTCAACGCCACCGTCTTCAAACAGGAAAGTGCCAGTGCTTTTTATTTGAGGGTAGTCTGAACTGATCCAGTCTTGCTCGGCATCAATAAATGTACCTTGAACAGAATTGAAATTGTCTCTCGCGCTGGTTCTAGTCTTGACATTAATCTCACTCCTAACGTCATCAAGAGTAAAGTCCTTGACAGGCGAGGTGTAAGCTCCAACTTTAATTTTCCACTTGCCCGAACCCCAGAAAATTGTTCCAGCACATGATGTTAGCATTCTGCTCAGATTGTCTGCTGGCGTACTTTCCGCCGACAAAACACCGTGACACTCATATCTTTTCTCAGTCCCGCCCCCCGAAAGCGCAATCTGCTCATCACATATATTAGCCGCTGCTTGAAGCATTGTGTCGTCTATTCTATCATAAGACGAATCTCCAAGCCCATAATCAGCACGGATGTAATCAGCAATGCACAAAGCTGGATTTGCGCTGTATGTCCACGTTGAACTATCGTTTGCGTTCTGCGCAGGATCTCTTGGGTCATAAACCTTTTTTCCCCGCACGACGGCGGTGATGCTTGGTATTCCTGAAGCGAATTTGTTTTGCGAGTAAATCATATTAACGTATAAGTACGCTATTTTTTCTCCGACCCCATAAGTCGTGGGATCGCCTATTAGATAATTAAAAGTTGGTGGAGATGTCTGACTTCCATCGTACTTCAAAACTCTAATAGTATTCCAAGGCTCATCAATCACCACTCCTTGAAAAAGGGAATCATCATCAACAAGAGTAACAATTTCATCATTTATATAAATATCAGAAATATCAGCAACTTCATGTCCTGCAATCGCAATTACCATATGTAGTCTGGAATTATTAGTTCCAGATGTAGACAGACTCACAATCGTTCCACCCTTGCGAACTTCTCCATAAATGTATTGTTGAGGCTGAATGGCCTCCCTTGAAGTCATGAGCCTTCCAGCAGAGCTGTTCAAATTGCCGAAATCTGGTTTTGGCATGAGTGCGCTGACAGCGTAGCTGGTCACAACACTTATAGCTATTGTCCCGACGATAGCGGCGCCAGTTGCGCCTAGAAAAGTGGTTGTAGCCAAAGTTGTACCAGCAGAACCGAATACGCTAAGTATAGCGGTGCCAATATATGTGGGATCGCGAGGCACGCGATCCCAACTATTCCAGCTATTATGGGTAATGCTGCCAAGTTTATACATCATGGCTTAACCCACGCACTACTAACTCTATCTACTGGCAAATAAAGCAGACCCCTTCTGGTGAGAAAGGCGGCTTTTGTGCCAGTGCTTATGCCAAATGCCTGACCCAACAAGAAACGCCGAGACAACTTTGCTGTTACCAAGGCGCCGCGCGGTGCAATATAATCAATCTTTGTCAACTTTGATGAAACGCCTTCTTCAAGGGTTTCAAATCCAAACTCAGACTGAAGCTCGTCGTTTGCAATATGCTCCTTGCCCCTCATATAGCGGCCCAGCCAGTCATCGCACCAACCTTCGCCGTACATCGCATGAAAGGCGCCATTAGTGAAAGTCAAACAATCGTTAGACCCCCAAACGAAATCTGTCTTACGCTTGCTTTCAAGATATTCGTTCAATGCTTCTATATTCACGACGCTCTTCCCCAGACAATCTGCATGTCTTGAATTTTCGACACATTATCAAAAAATGTGTCGGATGGATACCTAGACTTATGGTTTTCTGAAGTATATCGACGAACATTTGCGCGATCCAACTTAATCAATCGACTTGTGACCGAAAGCTGTATGGCACTAGAATCAGAGCTGTCCTGAATATCCATCGTGTCCATCTCACCACTGAACACTTCTGAAGTCGCATAGTACAAGTCACCAGCATCTGTATCGCCAGGACCATCATTCCACTCAGACGTATCGACCCAGACTCCAGTGTCATCCCACGATCCAAACTGCAATATCCAGTCGCTTGATGCAATACCAAAATAAATCTTGCATTCACGCCGCTGATAAGGCTCCTGAAGCGCCATGGAGATAATATCAGAAGGGATGCCGCTGAATGTAAGTGTGGCGCTCTGTGCGCTGAGATCATTGATCTCAGTCAAGCCGCTAATTGCCATTAACTGCCCCGCACCAGTATAAACCTTTGAAACAGTCCCCGTTCCCGTGCCGCGATCAGTTGCGTAGAATACCTCCCCAACAGTGTTGCTGGCGGCTCCGATTAAAGTGAAGTCGGTATCTCCAACCGATGTAACAATATACTCATCACCAATCCCTATGGTGTCTACGTTGACAGGTGCGCCAATGGCACGCTTTCCGTATCCCGTCCAAAATCTTAAAGTGTGATTGTCTAAAATAATCTCAACCGCGTTAAATATTTCAACTGCATCTTTCAATAGTGCGGATGTAATTTCTGGATTATTACGCGACATCAGATCGCCTCCATTGCACCAAAAGTTATTCCATAGATACTGGCCTCGTTTACTGACCATGCCTGCTCGTTCGATGATAAACGAAACAGACCCTTGGCGCTAGATGTAACCACTGAAGAATTGTCAGATGGAGCATTCCTGACGCTTGGCCAAATCTCAAGAGTTGTTTCACCACTAACGTTTGAATTTACGTCCTCCAACACTTTGTGCAAAGAAGCTGACGCACCCGATCCAAATTGAACATAATCTCCAGCCTTGAGCCATCCAGTTTGGCTTGGAAGGCAACCATCAATGTTAATAAGATTGCCAGTTTGCGCAGCACCATTGACAAGTGGCGAACCGCCAGCGGACCCGCGAGGAGTAACCCCTGAAGGATCATTCAGCAAAAACGTGCCGAATTGACCCCGCAGCGCAATTAACCAAGAAATCCAAACTTCAGCAGTATCACGCTTCATGGGCGGTAAGGTTATGTCTGCCTGCCATGCTTGTCCAGAATAGGCATGTGTTTGGCCAGAAAACGTAAATGGAGATCTACTATATGCCACAGCATTGATGGCCCTCAATTCGATCTGAGCCACACCTGTAACGGTTGGAAGCGCAAGGGGGTAAATAATAGCCATTACGAGAACGCCTTTCCATATGATCCGCCACGACGTTTTGCATCAACAACCGCAGCTTTCGCCGCGTTGGCGATCTGCGGCATAAGCGTCCTGATCTCTGAACGCACAGTTTGTTGCACACCAGTCGATACGTTGATCGTTTGATTTACTACTACGCTACCTCCGCCCTGACCTTTGGTGTGGTCAACTACAGTTTCCCTTGGGTGCATCATGGCCATAAAGCCGCCCCTGCCATCAAGACCACCAGCGCGGGCGCCGTTACCTGTGTAGCCGCCACCTGCGAAGGTGCGGGCCTGCGGGCGGACACTTCCTATGCTGCCCGTGCCGCCCATGCCACCGAACATAGCAGGGTCGCTAATGAAGCCTGAAATAAATCCCGTGATCTGCTTTACAACAAACACTCGATAAAGCTCTTTAATGATCTCACTCGCCATTGACCTGAAGGCGCTCTTGACTGAAGAAGTACCATCAACGGCACTCATCATAGCATCTTCAAATGATTTGCCCACTGATTCTGCTATTTGGTCTAGCTTGGTCATAGCTGGTGAAAGCTCAGTCTTAACCTTTGATGCAATATTAGATATTGCCTTCGTGCCAGTATTGTTCAGTTTCGCCGCTGCCTCTTCTGCGTCCGCGAGTTGCTTGCGAAGCTCATCCATCATGGTAAATATGCGAGGATCGCTTCCACGACCACCTTGGAACATACTTTTCTGATACACAGTTGCCTTTACAACAAGCTGCCCCATGAGGGTATCTTCATCCTCAAGCATTTTCTTCCGGCGCTCTCTGTCATCAAGTATCGCCTTCAGAGCAGAGTGAATTCCATTAGCTTTTACAACCGTTTGCCCCATAATCTCGTCTTCTTCACGCATAAATCTAGTCAGCTCTTGTGCGATAGCAAGTCTGTCTTTTTCACTGGAAGTGACTTCTGACATCATTGAACCCATAACGCCCGCTGCTTCAGCGGCTTCAGTGATTGCCCTTGAAATCTTTACCCCTAACAATCCATCCATTTCTTCAGCTTCAGCTTTTATTTGAGCTAAACCCTCAACTAGCTTTTTAGGGTCTGTTTCCCTCATAACAGACTGAATCATATTGAATATTTTAGTTACGTCTTCCGCTGACCCACCCATAGCTCTAAGGTTGTCTTGAGCAATCTTTAGCTGCGTATTAAGTCTTAAAAGTTCTGCCTCATTGTTAGCGTCTGTGAGCTTTATGCGAGCTTGACGACTCTCAATCTGTCGAATGTAACCGAAAGCAGTGTCAAGCTCTTCGTTTATAGGCTCAAAGCCAGTCGCTAACTTTTTAAGGACCTGAATCCTCTCAAAGTTTATAAGAGAATCAACAAGGCCCTGAACCTCTTCAGCAGATTCACCAAACTCTTTCTTTATCATACCAGCGATAGCAACAAGGGAGGACTGTTTTGATTCAAGTCCCTCCATCGTAGATAATAATCCATCAAAAGCCTCAGTGGCGTCCTTGGCCGAGACGCTGGATTTTTGAATAGCCACGCCAATCGCTGCAAAGATAGCAACCGCCGCACCGACGACCGCACCGATAGGGCCAAAGATTTGCAAGAGCTGCGGAGCCTGCTGCCCAAACGCTTGCATCTTGGATGTGCCGTTGGCAACCTGAACCGCGAAGTCACCCACCTGATAACCAGCCTGCTGCATACCGCCCATGGCAAATTTGCGCATATTGGTATTTCCAACAGTAACACTCTTATTAAAACTGCCCATTTTAGATTGAGCATTCTGCACTGATTGACCAACGCGCTGGGTGGACTTGGACACTTGATCCAAGCCTTTGACCGCGCTATTGGTCTGGGCAGCGATAATAATGTTGATCTTTTCACTCATTTTTATCGCGCTCCTCAATCAGTGCAAAATATGCGACCCATTCATTATACTCCGAAAGACTAATTTCCTCAATCTCTGAGATCGTCTTGCCAAGTCTGAGAGCCAATCCGAGAAGATTGCATCTAAATGGGTCGCCCTTTAGTTTTTTAAGTGATCCTCTGGGCTATCAGTATCAAAGATAGAACCAAACACTTTTGCAATCACATTTACAGGCTCGCCAAGAAGAATAGCCTTGTCTTCCAATGTGAATGCTTTCTCGCCAGCCTCATCCTCACATTTGACAATAATCATCTCGACCATTGCGCTCATGCTGGGTTCAGCCAGAAAGTTGGGATATTTGCGCTGGACCTTCTCAATATCTCTTGCAGAGACTTGTGTGAAGTAAAGGCGAAGCGGATTGTCCGCCTCGCCCCACTCTTCAACGTCTGAGAAACCACGCTGTTGTTCCGCTCGCTTCGCCGCGATACGTTTTGCTAGGGTCATGTTTTACACCGTTGTTTGTGTTAATGCACCATTACCCTGCACTGAAATTGACATTTCTACAAGCCCATCAAAAGAAGAGCTTACAGAGCGGCCTGTCACGATGGCCGCGCCGGACAAATAAGTGTCGCCAGCGGTGTCACCCTCTGGATAAAGGTTAAGCGTAACCTCTGCCCCGATTGTCAATGCGCCCTGACCTGCTGAGTCAGTTTCATCCCAGAAAACATCAACAGAACCAGAGAAGCTGGTCAGCGATGGTTTATATGTGCGAGCGCCATCGCCCATGGATGTGTCTTCAAGTGTGTCCGCAGTCTCCTCGATTGAGAAGGAACGGATTTCTGCAATTGCGTCGGAACCGACCTTTACGGTGCCTTCGCTACCAGCGTGCGTAGCCATGGTGTATCTCCTATCTGGCCGTTTCCACATCATCAATGTCGGTAGAATACTCGACACTGAAGTTTAATCTAGCGACACCAACAGGCTGTTCGGCCTCGCCAGAAAAATCTATTTCAGTACCCGAAAGCACTGTGTTCTTTGCAAGACCATTCAGAGAGTAATCCCCAGCAATGGCCTCTTCGACCTGAACGCAAATTGCGTCAAGATCGTTGTCCAAATTAGCCGTTGCTAACGCATAAACGTCAACATTGACCGTCAGCGTTCTCATAAGCGTTTTCCGACCCAAAGTCATCAGGCCGGACTGCTCTGCGCCCGCATAAACAGTTATAGCAGGTAATTTAGCCTCTGTCAGTGGGTAAACACGACTGCCATACACCCGTGAAGAAACTAAAGCCACGTTGCTGTTAAGCAGTGTGACCATTCTTTCTCTGATCTGCTGGCGAACATGAGACATTATGATTTTTCCAATTGCACTACGGTAACACCTGTTCCATCATGTATCCAAGCGCGGACAACATAGGTTACTCCAGATATTACCATAACCTCGCCCTCACCGACAGACGGCAAATCTGAAGTCCGACAGGTCAATTGAGGTTGCTCCTGATGCACCGTGACAAAGCCACCATTGTCCACAGGGATTGTCTCATTGTCAAAGATGCCATTGATCGTGCCTCCGCCGTATGTGACGGAGACAGCAAACTCATCAACGCTCAATATCGAGGTTAGATCGTCAATCAGTGGCAGAGCCATCTTTAGCTTCCTTTGACTTAACGTAAACTCTTGCGTATCCGCGAGAAATTAGCTTGTTCGCCACTGACGGATCAACGTCATGGTTGCTACCGCTCTTGTAGCTCTTGCCGCCCCAAGATGCTTTCTTGAGCAGAGTAATCTTCATTTCTTCGACTTCCGCGTCGTGGTCTTTGTAGCCTTGCTCTTTGGCAGTGCTACTGAACGGTCTTCAACTTCCTTCGCAGGCTGCGGAGCATCAACGTACTCAACGCGACCCATTGCAGTAAGGGAGCGAGCATTCTCATCGGATAAATTCAAAATATCAC
>Ga0208767_1001994_pt1 | contig 15749 bp, 25 predicted proteins | sample VirMetDEL_Mar_21_FD_184514 | JGI IMG/M metagenome (GOLD analysis project Ga0208767, IMG submission 184514) | Aqueous microbial communities from the Delaware River and Bay under freshwater to marine salinity gradient to study organic matter... | ecosystem: Environmental > Aquatic > Marine >... | reverse complement strand
AAGTTAGTAAAATCAATCAAAGAATTTCCTGACATGCTTAATATTAGACCATTAGTTGTTGATGAAAATATGGTGGTTTTAGGTGGCAACATGAGATTAAAAGCAATGAAAGAAGCCGGATTTGAAAAGGCCAAAATAATACAAGTTAAGGACTGGACAGAAAAGCAAAAACAAGAATTTGTGATAAAAGACAATGTTGGGTTCGGACAGTGGGATTGGGAATTGCTTGCAAATGATTGGACAGATCAAGATTTGGATGACTGGGGTTTAGACATTCCAGAGATGTTAGATGTGGATGATTTAGATACTGCTTTTGATTTGCCAGATGGAGACAAAGAACCTTATCAAAAGAAGTCATTTGTTTTATCAGATGAACAAGCAGAACAAATTGATTTAAAAATAAGTGAAGTAAAAAAATCTATTGAGTTTAAATACGTTGAAACTTTTGGTAATGAAAATTCAAACGGTAATGCTTTATATTTTTTAGTAATGCAATGGGGAGAGCAAAAGAAATAATTGTAAAAATTATACCATCCAAGATAGCAAATGAATTTGTAAAAAAAAATCACTATTCTGGTAAAATAGTATCTATGTCGCAACTGCATTTTGGATGTTTTTTAGATAAAAAATTACATGGCGTTATGTCTTTTGGCCCACCAATGGATAAAAGAAATGTGTTAAATCTTGTAGAAACAGAAAACAAAGGCATAAATAAAAAATGGAATGAGATGCTTGAATTAAATAGAATGGCGTTTGATGATTATTTGCCAAAAAACTCTGAAAGCAGATGTATATCAATAGCAATTAGATTGATGAAAAAAAATGCCCCACATATAAAATGGATTCTATCTTATTCGGATGCAACGCAGTGCGGTGATGGAACAATTTACAGAGCTTCTGGTTTCTTTTTGACTAATATTAATAAAAACGGCACTATTTATAAATTAGCATCTGGAGAAGTGGTTGCAAAAAGAGGAGACAGTAAATATGATTTTAAAGGATCTGAAAAGTTGAAAGGATTTCAAAACAGATATATATATTTAATTGATAAAAAAGCACAGCTGAATTGTAAAAAATTAGATTTTTCAGAAATAGATAAAAAAGGGGCTGGAATGTATAAAGGGCAAAAAATAACCCTAGAAAAAAGAAAAATGCGGTAGTAGTGTAATAGTAGCACATCTGGTATCCAATCAGAAAGTGAGGTGCAAATCCATCCTACCGCTCAAAAAATTAAAAATTTTTTATTTTTTTTAAAAAATATTTTGTTTTTTAAAATACTCACCTTACATTTATGACATATTAATCAAACAAAAAAAATTATTATGTCAGTATTATTATTATCAGAAAAGGAAATTTCAAAAATAACAAACACATTAACATCAAATGATAAAATTTTATCTACTGTTAAAGGATTGAAAATTGCAGAAGAAAGATCTCAATTTGAATCACCAGCAGATGTTTTAGCTAGAGCTATTTGGTATGGCTACATTGCAAATGTTACTGCTTTTAATGTTCAATATAGAGAGAACATAAATATTAACTTTGAGATGGAAGAAACAGATGAAACTTTTGATTCTTTAGATGAAGCAATTAGCACATTAGGATCTTTGCTTTATAATATAGCTACAAATGATGGCAATATATTTCTAGAAGAAAAATGGTCAAATGTTTTAGACATCTTATATAAAATACATAAAAAAGAAATTGAACCAGAAATGCCAAATTACATTTACTATTAATTTTAGTTTTTAATTATGCTCAAGAAATAGGAAACTGCAATGCATTGCAATAAAGTTACACTAACTTGGGCATTTAGAGAGGGTTACCCGCCTACAGTGAGTCACAGTTTAGGGTTTCCCTCTTTTTTTTTATATTTTTGTCAAATGGAAAAACAACAAAATGCAACACCTAAAAAAGAAGCAATGATTAAAGCATTGGAAAAATCTTTAGGTGTTATTACAACTGCTTGTAAAAATGTGGGTATTGATAGAACAACGCATTATAGGTGGTACAATGAAGATGAGGAATATAAAAAAGCATGTGATGATTTAAAAAATGTTACTCTTGATTTTGCTGAAAGTCAATTGCATAAACAAATACAAGAGGGAAACACAACAGCTACAATATTTCTTTTAAAAACATTAGGCAAAAAAAGGGGATATGTTGAAAGACAAGAAATTCAACATGATTCTGACATTGGCAGCAAATTAATTGAATGGACACCGGCAAAAGACAAAGAATAAAAGAATATTGCAACAAACAATTTTATGAAGCAGTTAATTCTGATTCAAGGTTAAAAATATTTCAAGGCGGAACAAGATCTGGTAAATCATGGAGTTTACAACAATATTGTTTGTATTTAATGACAATAGCAAATGATCCTATAACTATTTCAATAGTCAGAAAAACTTTACCAGCTTTAAAAAGATCTGTAATAAGAGATTTTTTACATATATCTAAAAACTTGGGTATATATTGGAAAGGCATACATAATAAATCTGAAAATGTTTTTGAATTTAATGGGCATACTTTAGAGTTTTTTAGTGCTGATGATGCTCAAAAAATTAGAGGATCTGCAAGAGACATACTTTGGTTAAATGAGGGTAATGAATTATTATTTGAGGATTACCGCCAATTAGCAATGAGAACAAGAAAAGAAATCATCATTGATTTTAACCCAAGTGATCCGATACATTGGATTTATGACTTAATGGAAAGAGATGATGCAGAAACTTTTTTTTCTACTTATAAAGACAATAAATTTTTACCTAAAGAATTAGTTTCAGAGATTGAAAGAATTAGAGAGCGTGATCCAGATTATTGGCGTGTTTATGGTGAGGGACAAAGAGCAGTTTTTTCTTCTAGACAAATATTTACTAATTGGCAATATATACCTAAAGAAGATTTCCCAGAATTTGATGACACTATAATTGGCATTGACTTTGGATATAGTCAAGACGTTGCAGCTATTTGTGAGGTGGCTAGAGTTGGTGACAAACTTTATGCTCATGAATGGTTATATAAAAAAGGAATGACAAACAGAGATCTTGCAGAGTTTTTAAAAGAAAATAATTTAAATGAAAAATTAACTTTTTGTGATAGCGCAGAACCTAAATCAATTGAAGAACTTAGACAAATGAATGTCTGGGCCAAACCATCAATTAAAGGTCAAGGATCTGTGAATGCTGGTATTAGCTTATTAAAAGAATTTGAAATAATAGTTTCTAATGAATCTAAAAACTTTAAAAAAGAACAAATGAGCTATTTATGGGAAGAATTAAAGGATGGTACAATAATTAATAAACCAGTCGATAAAATGAATCACTTGATGGATTCCTTGCGTTATTGCGTTTATTCTAAATATAAATACAGAAATGATTTTTTTGTTGTTTAAAAAAAAGAATTTAAATTTTGTATTTTTACAAAAAATTTTATAGATGGCATCATTCTTTGAGAGGTTCAAAAACCTAATTGTAAAAAATACTAAACAAACAGCAGAGGAATATAACAGAGCAATATACAATTTTCTAGGGAGTAGCGTTGTATGGAATCCTGAAAATGATGATAATTATATTAATGAGGGGTATAGAAAAAATGCAACTGTATATTCAATTGTAAATTTAATTACTAAAGCAGCATCCTCGGTACCTATTTGCGTTTATGAGAAAGTTAATGAAAATGATTTAAAGAGATACAAGGCAATGACTAGTGGTTTAATTGATGCCACTTCAATGCAAAAGGCAAACATGTTGAGGAAAAGTGCTTTAGTTGAATTAAATGACACAGAACTGCATGAATTATTAGATCGGCCTAATCCAGCACAAAGTTATGCGTCATGGATTTCAGAATTAGTTGCTTTTGGTAAATTAACTGGCAACAGATATATTTATGGTATAGCACCAGAAACAGGAGATAATACAGGAAAGTACCAAGAGCTTTATGTAATGCCCTCACAAATCATGGAAGTTGTTAGTGGCGGAATATTAGAGCCAGTAAAAGGATATAGAATTGAATACAATGGGCATACAGAATTACCAGCACATTGCGTTTGCCATATAAAAGATTTTCAACCTTATTATGATGGAACTGGATCACATTTATATGGGCAATCACCTTTAAAAGCTGGATTCAGAGCAATGAGCACTAATAATGAAGCATCAATAACAGGTGTAAAATATTTACAAAATCAAATGGCTAGAGGTGTTTTAATGTCAGAGGAGGGTGATATAAATGAAGCACAAGCGCAACAATTAAAGGACAAATTTAGATCAAATTATCAATCAAGCAATAACGCTGGTGATATTATTATTACTCCAAAAAAATTAAGTTGGGTTAATTTTGGTTTATCTGCTTCAGATCTTAGTTTAATTGAGCAATATAATGCAAGCGTAAAAGATCTTTGTAATATATATAATGTGCCAGTTCAGTTGTTAAATAACACTAGTTCAAGCACTTACAACAATATGAAAGAGGCAAAAAAAGGTCTTTATCAAAATGCTGTTATACCTGAGCTTTTAAAAATTAGGGATGAATTAAACAGATGGTTAGCACCACAGTTTGGTGAAAATATATATATAGATTTTGATTTTTCAGTGATTCCAGAATTACAGGAAGAAATGGAAAAAGTTGTTGGTCAGATGGCAAATGCATGGTGGCTAACTCCGAATGAAAAAAGACAAGCAATGAGTTATGCAGAAGAGGAAAATGAAGCATTAAATGATTTTTATATTCCAGCAAACTTACTACCAGTAAATGGATCAGACATTGAAATGCCAGAACCACAACCACCAGCAAAAGAAGAATCTAAAGAAATTGATGTTAAAATAACACCTAAAAATGAAAAAAAAGCTGATGGTTTTAATGATTACCCACAATCTGCAACTAATAATGCTAAAAGAATGTTGGAGTGGCGTGATAAACATGGTGATGAAGTAAAAGGCGGAACAGCAGTTGGTTGGCAAAGAGCAAATCAGTTAGCAAAAAGAGAATCATTGTCAAGAGATACTGTTGGTAGAATGGCTGCATTTAATAGACATAAAAAAAACTCAACTGTAGATCCAAAATTTAAAGACACGCCTTGGAAAGACAGAGGTTATGTGGCTTGGAATTTATGGGGTGGTACTAGCGGTGTGAATTGGGCCATAAAAAAAATGGAATCAATAAGAAATGACTAATGCTACAAAAATCAGTAAAACAGTGGCGTGATGATTATGCCAAACAATTATCAATTGCAGAAAAAAAAATTACGCCTAAAATCAAAAAATATTATCAAAAAGAATATTTTAAAGGAGTAGATAATTTTATTGAAACTGGAAATCCAGATTACCAATCTTTATTTAAATTTGATTTTTTTAAACAAATCTACATTGATATATATGAATCTGTTAGTATGCAGTTTGCTAAATGGTATGCAAAAAATTATGAAAAGTATGAAGTTAAAGCGCAAAATACAGATCAATACATTTCTATTTGGCGTGCTGCTTTTAGCTTTTATGCAAGTCAAGTTGCAGCAACTAATGTAGTTTTAGTAAGCAATACAGCTAAACAAACATTAATTAGAATAACACAAAGGTTATACAGTGATCCTGATTTTGTTTCTTTAGGTGCTGATGAAAGAGCCAGAATATTGAGAAATCAATTTTCAAAATATTCAAGGTACCAAGCTCTTAGGTTAGTTAGAACAGAATCAGTCAGAGCTGCAAGTTTTGGTGTTGAACAAAGTGCATTGCAAGTATTTGCTGGTAGAAATTTAAAAAAGCAGTGGATTACATCAATGGATGGTAAAGAGAGAGAGTGGCACGCATTTGCTAATAATCAAACAGTTGATTTTAACAAACCATTTTTAGTAGGTGGTGAATATATGAAAAGGCCAGGAGAGGGATCTGCAAGAAATGTAATTAACTGCAGATGTTCAATGATACCTTTTCCATCGGATTAATAAACAAATAAAAAATCACTAAATTTGAAAAAAAATTAATATTATGAATTTTATATACAAAACTTCACCTTTAGGAGAACTTTCAGATTATGATGAAAAAAATTCTATTGTAAAAGGTTATGGGTCTTATTTTAACAATAAAGATGCAGACAATGATGTTATTATGCGTGGTGCTTACCAGAAAACAATAAAAGAAAATGGAAGCAGAGTAAAATATTTATACCAACATAATATGATGCAACCAATCGGTAAAATGAAAGAGTTGTATGAGGATGATAAAGGATTAGTTTTTGTAGCTGAAATTCCTAAAACTTCTTTAGGTAAAGATGTAATTGAATTAATGAAAGCCGGAGTAATTACAGAAAATTCTGTTGGTATTTTACCAATTCAAAAAGAGGATAAAGGCAATTACAGAGAATTAAAAGAAGTTAAATTGTTTGAAATATCTGCAGTAACATTAGCTGCAAATGATCAGGCAAAAATAATGAGTGTGAAAGGTACGCAGATGATTGATGATATTTATAAAAGATATGACAACCTTTGCAAACTTATTAGAAAAGGCGAAATCTCAGATGAAATGGGATACGCTATTGAATCAGAAATATACAAACTTAAATCTTTATTCATTGATGCTACTCAGCCAATTGAAGAAATTACTGAGCCAGTAGAACAAAAATCAGAGTTTGATGTTTATAATTATTTGTTAAATTCTTTAAAATAGTTTTTTTAAAATGGAAGAAAATGTAAAAAAACAGCTTGATCAATTAGGAAACATCATTGATGAAAAGATTGAAAAAGCTAATGAACAGGTACTTAATCGTGCCGATGGGAAGATGGATGAAACTTTAAAAGGTGAAATAAACAATCTTACCCAAAAATTCAACGAGAGAATTGATGCATTAGAAGTAAAACAACAAAAAAACTTCGATTCATTAAGTACACAAGTTGAAGATAAATCATTTAAAGGTGGTTTAGTAAAGAGCATTAATGAGGGTGCTCTAGATTCTATGAGAAATGGATCAGCAAGATCTGCTAGCTTTATATTAAAAGCTGACATGACAATGAATGCTGATTTTACTGGTGAAGTTGTACCAGCTGATCGTGTTCCTGGATATAAATTTGATCCTACAAGAGCAGTTCACATGAGATCTATTATTCCACAAGGTACCACTAATTCTGATGTTGTAAGATTCGTAAAAGAATCTGGGTATTCAGATGGTACTGCAAACAAAGCTGAAGGTGCTACATTAGGTCAATCAGATTTCGATATGACTGCTGATAACACTACAGTTGAGAAAATCGGTGCATATCTAAGAATTTCTGAAGAAATGTTAGCTGATACGCCTCAACTTACATCTTATATTTCAAACAGAGTACCAGCTAAATTATTAGCTAAAGAAGATGATCAAATCCTTAACGGAAATGGTACATCTCCTAACTTATCAGGTATTATTACTGATGGTGCTAATTTTGTAACTGGATCAGGTGGTGCTTTTTATCAGTCAATCAATTCTGCAAATGAATTTGATGTTCTTGCTGTAGCTTTAAATCAACTTGCATTAAGCGAGTACCAAGCGGATAAAATTATCTTAAACCCAACAGATTTTCATAAGATCTTATTGTTAAAAGATTCTGACAACAGATATTTAAAAGATCAAGTGTATGCTGGATTACAGCCAACTATCATGGGAGTACCTGTTATTGTTAATACTGCAATGACTGCTGGTAATTTCCTAGTTGGAAACTTTAGTCAAGGTACACAGCTTTGGATTAGAGATAATGTTTCTGTTGAATTCTTTAGAGAAGACGGAACAAATGTTAGAGATGGTTTTGTAACAATTAGATGTGTAGAGAGAGTTGCACTTACTAATTACTTACCAAATGCATTTGTTGATGGTTCATTCTCTACTGCTAAAACAGCATTAGAAACACCGTAATAGGTTATACTATTCAATAATTAAGGGGGGTTTTTTACCCCCTTTTTTTATATATAAACATTAAAAAAATATTCGTATATTTGCATTGAGAGTTGGTAAATTTCAAGCATTTGGCACGAACTTTAGTAGGTCCCCAATTGATCTGTAACTCTACAAGTATCTGGCCTGGATTTCTGGGTAGTGTCTGAAAGCACCAAAGAGAAATCCAGTTACCGGATACCGATCTTCACAATCACCTTTCCCCACATAATAATTAAAAAATATTTAAATAAATTAAAAAAATTTTTTTTATTTAAAGAATATTTATATATTTGTATAATATTAATCAAACAAATAAAAATTATTATGGATTCAATATTTAATCAAAACATGGAAATCTTATTTAATAAGAAAAGATCTTATACAGTAGAATATTGGTATAGAGCCAACGGAGATGATTATGATTATTATCAAGTTGGCATTGATGCAAGATCAGAAAATGAAGCAATAGAGAAAGTAAAACTAACAGCGCCAGCTGGATCAAATTCATTTAAAATAGTTTAGTTATGAGTTCACATGCATTATTACATAATATTAAATTAAAAAGAAAATTAAGAAAGATAAACCACCCCTCATTACAAGAGGGTTGGGAATCTTTATCAAGACAAGAACAAAATCAAAAAATGTTACAATGGAAAATATCAGTAATAAAAGAATAGGTTTTTATTTAGCAATGATTTTTTTTGCATTAGCAGTTAGATCATTTATTATAGAAGATCTTTTGACATTAATTGTTTTTGTTATAATAGCATTAGTAATTTTAGAACACAGCAAATGGGATGAAGTGGAATGAAATCGAATTAGAATTATTTATAAATACTATGATTGGTGATGATTGGGAAAGATTATCTCCAACAAAAAGAATTTTGATTCTGGAAAAGTTACATGAAATTCAGGACATAAAAAAATCTGTTTCATAACAGAGTTTGTTTGATTTTTAGTTAGTTGAAAGGTGGGTGTAAAAGCACCCATCTTTTTTTTTACTATATTGTAAATATGAATCAAAATCAAAAGGGGTGTTTTGCTGAACATATGTTTGCTGTAATGGCAATGAAAAATGATTTTAATGTAAGTATGCCCCTGTTAGATTCTAGCGCATATGATTGCATTATTGAAAAAAATAATGTCTTATTTAAAATACAAATTAAATATCTGGGATTACATAGAGTTGAAAAACAAAAATCAATGCAATGCGTTTTAAAAAGAGATTTTGGTGGTTATTCACTTAAAGATGTTGATTTTTTTGCTCTATGGTATGAAAAGGGAAATGGATTTTTTATTATCAAAAACAAAGAGCAGAGATCAATCAGAGTTTCACTTGAAGGTAAGTACAAAAAAAATTTTAATAACTTTGCACTGATTTCATAAATTATAGAGTTAGTTCATTAGTGCCACTTATAAATCATAGTGGCACTTTTTTTTTATCTTTACAAAAAATTTATATTATGAAAATTAAATTATTAATGTCAATGAATGTTGACGGAAAAGATCTACCAGCTGGTGAAATTATTGAAATAAATAAAGCTAATAAAGACAAATGGATTAGCAAAGGTTGGGGTGAATTAGTTCAAAAAGAATCTAAAGTAAAAAAAGAAACAAAAGAATTAAAGGTATCAAAAGAAACAAAAGATGCGACAAATTAAAATTAATTCAACAACAGGATCAGAAATTGTAGGGTTAAGCGCTGTAAAATCATTTGCAAGAATAGATACATCAGCAGATGATGCCATTATAGAACGCTTAATAAAACAAGCAAGGATTTGGTGTGAAAATTATATTAGTAGAGATATTGTTGCTAAAAATAGAACTTATTATGTGCCTAAAACATCTGGTATATTTGATATACCTTTTGGCCCAATATCAAGCATTGAATCAGTAACAATTGATGGAACTGCTTTTACTGGATATACATCTGTTGGATTAGATAATGAAACAATTGATCTAGATGGTTATGCTGAAAAAGTGAAAGTTACTTATATAACATCTGGCTTGTCTGATGACTTTTTAACGCAAGTGATTTTACAATTAGTTGCAACTTTGTATGAAAATAGATCTGATTATGTTGTTGGATCAGAAGTTAATTTAGTGCCAACTGAAACTAAAAAAGTTTTAGCATCATATAAAAATATGTTTGTATGAATCCTGGCAAACTAAAAAATAGAATTGAAGTTTTAACAACTACTAAAACTGCAGATGGATACGGAGGGTTTACTGGTTCAACTAGCACTGATGCCACTTTATGGGGTTTTGCTAAAGAAAAAAAAGGTGAGTTTATTATGGGTGATGGATCAAGAAAAAAATATAAAGAAGTTGAGGTTGTATTGAGAAAAAAATCTTTTGATTTAATTGATGATACAGATTTTACTTTTAAAATAGATGGATCTTCGCCTTATAGAGTGAATGATGTTTATGAAAGCCAAATTGATAAATATATAACTATAACAGGCACACTAGTTTAATGAAACAATTTTCTATTACTGCAGATAAAAAAACAATAAATCAATTTCATAAAAAAATGAATAGATTAAAAATGTTTGCTGCAGATGAATTTAAAAAGGGAATCCAAAACACTGGTGCTAATGCAGTTAAAATTGCACAAAGGCGAGTGCCAGTAAAAACTGGTGATTTAAAAAGATCTATTCATTTAGGTCAAGAAATGTCTGGTAAATATGTAACTAGTGTTTATGTAGCTGCAGAAATGGATTACGCTGGACATGTAGAATTTGGCACTAGCAGACAAAAACCTCAACCTTATTTTTTTAATTCAATTAGAGATGCAATGAGATTTGGTTTAAAAAACTTACAAATAAAAATAAATAAAATAACTAAATCATGAATGAAGCAATCCATTTTATCAGAGCAAAAATTTATACTGCTTTAAATGGCAATATTACTAGCAATTCAAGTATTGTTCCTATATTTAACAGAGTGCCAAGCAATCAATCTTCACCATATATTTGGATTTATTCTTTAAGCACTAATGAAATAGATCAAAATGCAGATAAATACATGTTAGAAGTAATTACAAGAATTGAATGTGTAACTAAATTTAGTGCAGATGTTGGAGGTGATTTAATTGCGAATCAATTAGTTTCAGATTGTGTATCTTTGTTACGAACTAGATCAGCAGGTTATTTTAATTTAAGCTCTGATAATTTTAACGTTTATGGATCAGAAGTTGAAAGCATTAACTATTCACAAGAAGATGCTGAAGATGGAACATATATAAAAGGAATTATTGAGTTAAAAAATAAAGTAGAACAAACAAATTAAAATGGCACAAAAAATAAGCGAAAACACTGAAATTAAATTAGATTTAAAAACAATAGGAACAATATTAGGGTTCACAGTTGCTTTAGTTTCTATGTATTTTGCTTTAAAATCAGACATAGCAAAAGCAATGGAATTACCAGCACCTGAAATATCTAAAATAGAATGGACTTACAAAGACGATCTGATTCGTTCTAACATATCAAATACAAACGAAAAGGTTGAAGGACTAGAAAAATCTGTTGACGAAATAAAAGAACAACTTAATAAGATAGACGAAAGATTATATCAAATAAGTAAAAATTAAATGAGATGTGTAATAATCCTAATTGCATTTTTTGTAACGGTTGCGACTAATTCGCAAAATAAAGATGACATCACTGTAATTTATTACAGCGCTAAATTTATTGATGATATATCTTTAACTGAGTTTAAAGAATATAATTTACAATCATTTTACATGAGTGAAAACCCAAATGTTTTTGCAAATGAAAATGTTAAATTTTTGCCAACAGTTATTTTATATAATGATGGTGAAGAAGTAATAAAGTTTGAGGGAGATATAAGTTTAAAAATAAAACCAGAAAATTGGAGAGACCAACTGTTAGAAAATATCGATGTTTTATTATCGCAACGTTTCTAGTTAGTTTATGTTTTGGGCAAATTCAAAAAGACAAATATTATCATTTTGGTGCTGGAGTTGTTTCTGGTTATACTGGTTATAAAACAGTAGATTTGCCAATAGCAACATCATTTGTTGTGGGTTTTGGTAAAGAAACTTTGGATTATATACAATATGGTAAATTTGATACTAAAGATTTATTAGCAACTACTCTTGGGGGATTTGCAGTATCACTAACAATAAAATTAATTAATAAACCAAAAGATGAAAAAATTAATAAGTGTATTATTTGCAATTATCGTAAGCATAAGCGCAAACGGTCAAGAAAAAAAAGATAATTTATTAAAAAAAATATTCAAATATTCAACACCTTACGTTAGCTATTCTGAAGCTAACAGCTTACAAGGTAATCAAACATTTTATGTAACGCAATCTAGTGAGTTAATTGAAACAACTGTAAGGAACCCAAACAACTTTGCATTTAATTTTGGAATAAGAAAAATATCAAGATTTGGTTATCAAGATAGAGTTAATTTTTATACTGGAAATGAAAGCAAAAGTGCATCAGAAAATGCTAATATAGGTAGCGTTGATGGTTTAGAATATCTTGTAAATATTTCTTCTGGCAGACAGCAAGGAATGGAGTTTACAAATAATAATTATTTTGTAAGATATGTTGGTAAATTTTATATTGCTAAAGCAGAACATTTAAAAAATGAAATAGTAGATATTGAATATAATTCTGTTGATTTAAGATTTAAATTACCTATTGGTAAAAGATTAAATTTTTCTATTGGTGCAGTTGCAAGAACAAATCCCGTTGCATATGGATTTAATCCAATACAAAAATATTTTGATGATGGCAATCCTTGGTGGTTATTAAGTTATGATTTTGGACATACAGACCAAGTTTTTCAACAAGTAGATCTTCAAGGCAACGTAATAGGTTATGACTATTTTTGGTATGATCAAAATGGAGTGCAAATAGCGAGTTCTGACGAAGATTATAGACGTTTACACTTCGGAACATTAGTTAATAATTATAATGCAGTAGAACTGTCTAAAATAGGTGAATTTACATATTTATCAAGCATTGCAGCATTAGATTATTATTTTTATCGTAAAAACATTTGGATTCATGGATTTATAAATGTTTTACCTCACCATAAATTATTAGATGGTGATAATCGTTATTCTTATGATAATTTTATTGGAGATGACAAGTGGGTAGATATAAAATCCGGAATTGTTTTTGGATTTAGAATAAATAAATGGTTTGGTTTATTTACTGAATATAATTATCAATCATATTGGGGTAAAGAAATACAAGAAATAAAAACAGGTATAAATATTAAATTATAAATTATGTGGAAAATTACAAAGCAGTATTTTAAAGATTTATGGGTTTATTTTTGGAGTTTGACAACATTTGATGAAAAGGTTGTTGCGACAGGTAAAGAAGTAAAACAAAGAGCAAAAAGGGTAAAACAAGAACTTAAAGATGTAAAAAAAGCAGTTAAGGAAGTTGCAAAACAAAGCAAAGATGTGGTTGATGCTGCAAAAGGATCTACAAGAAAAGGCAGAAAAACAAAAAAGAAATGATTACAAAAAATTTTAGCAAATCAGAATTTGAATCTAAATGTGGTTGCGAAATGCCACAAGAGGTTTATTTTAATATTGTAAAAGTAGCAAATCAATTACAATATTTAAGAGCAGAAATCGGTAAGCCAATTAAAATAAATAGTGCTTACAGATCTCCAGAACATAATGAAAAAGTTGGTGGAGTAAAATCATCACAACACTTATTAGGCAAAGCTGCAGATATTGTTGTTGATGGTATGCCGACAGAAATATTATACCAACATATTGAAGATGCTATTTCTAACGGTGAAATGTTACAAGGTGGTTTGGGATTATATGATACTTTTGTTCATTATGATATTAGAGGCACAAAAGCAAGGTGGGATTACAGAAAAAATAAATAAATGGAATTTTCTATAATTAATAAAATGGATTGTCTGTTGCTTGGATTTACATATTATCCAATAGATGATTTAAATGATTATAGTGAATTAAACATATATTTTTTTATTATAGTATTTCATTTTAAATTTTATTAATATGAGTAAAAAATCTTTTAAAGAAACAACTGTTGGACAACTTTTATTAGGTGCTGCATCTGTAATAAACCCAACTTTAGGCAATGTTTTAAATGGCGTTACTTCGCCAAAAGAAGCTGTTGCTGTTATAACTAAATCTGAAATTTCATTAGATGATAAAATTAAATTGCAGCAGTTAATTGTAGATCAACAAACCAAAGAGATGAACGAAATCAGTTCAAGATGGAAAGCAGACATGTCAGTAAATGGTAGTTGGCTAACTAAAAATGTAAGGCCATTAGTTCTAGTATGGTGTATTGTTATATTTTCTTTAGCTGGTATTTTAGACAGCGTTGAATCTATACCATTTCAAATTAATGAATTATGGGGATCAACTTTTGAGAATGTCATGATGACTACAATAATTTCTTATTTCGGTAGCAGAGGTCTTGAAAAATCAACAAGTATATTTAAAAAATAATGGCAAAAAAATTAATTAGTGTATATAATTATAGATCTAAAAAGAAAAGACCAGGTGTGCATTCTAAAAATGCATCAAAGAGCCAAAACGCATATAAAAAAAAGTCAAGAGGCCAAGGAAAAACTAACTAACCTTTATTTCTTATTTTTGTAGTAAATTATTTACATGGGTACTACATTAACTGGCAAAAGAGTCCAAAATACATACGATAGTTTATTAAAACTAGCAGATAACGAAAATCTTACTGGAGTTGCAAAAATAGTTGGTGATGGATTAGGCAATGATTCACCAATTTATTTATCGACTTCACAAATAGGAATTGGCACAACGCCAAGTTATAAATTTGATCTTCTCGGTAATTTTAGAATGCGAATCTCTAGTGCTTCAGGTTATATTTTAACTGATTCTGGTGATCATAGAATTTCAATATATGACTGGGAAAATAATGAGGTAATTATTTTTAAAGATCTAGATGGCAGTTCAGCAAATCAATTAGTTGTTGCTTCAACTGGTGTTGGTATTAATGTATCTAATCCAAGTGAAAAATTACATGTGGTCGGTGATGCTTTAATTACTGGGGATTCACATGCAGACGCATTTAAACCAGCTTTATCAACTGAGCCGATTAAATTTAAAAATTTTGCAAGCAGTGAACTAGCAAGATTTACAAATACTGGTCGTTTAGGTATTGGCACAACTACCCCAGAAACTTTATTGCATGTTGCTGGTGATATAACAGTAGATGATAATGATAAAATACAACTTGGTGATGCATCTGATTTTCAATTATATCATAACGCAACAAATAATTTTATTGATGCTGTTACCGGAGATCTATATTTAAGATTTAACACAGTTGCTGCATTAGGAAAACAATTACACATAAAATATACTGGAAACAGTGATGCATTAGTAATTAAATCAACAGCGCAATTAGAATTAAGTCAATATGGTTCTGGAACATTTACAGGAACTGCAACTTATAGATTAGCAGTTGATACATCTGGTAACGTTATTGAAATACCTATTGGAAGCGGTGCTGTTGACGGTAGTGGTGCTGCAAATAAAATAGCTATTTGGTCTGATGCAGATACATTAACAAGTGACACTAATTTACATTGGGACAGCACTAATGATAGATTAGGTGTTGGTTTAAGCAATCCTAGTTATTCAATACATATTCCCGACGGTGCTAGTAACATAAATACTGACCATGCAATAGCCATAGGTAATGACGCTGATATTAAACTTTACCGCCATAGTAATACTGGCGTTAATGTAATTGAGGGTGATGGTCATTTAAATATTAGAACTAATACAATAACATTTCAGAATCAAGCTGGAACAGAAACTTTATTTAAAG
>Ga0208767_1001991_pt1 | contig 15759 bp, 26 predicted proteins | sample VirMetDEL_Mar_21_FD_184514 | JGI IMG/M metagenome (GOLD analysis project Ga0208767, IMG submission 184514) | Aqueous microbial communities from the Delaware River and Bay under freshwater to marine salinity gradient to study organic matter... | ecosystem: Environmental > Aquatic > Marine >... | reverse complement strand
AAACAGTACCATCACCATCATCAGTAATCAGTCTGTTTGCACCTCCACCAAAACCTACTTCAGTTAAGTCAAGAGTAATAGTTCCATTAGAACCTTCTCCTGGTGTGTGAGAAATATCAATACCAGTACCTTCAGTCAAGTCAGACATATAGTTACCAGTAGTGTCTGTTCCAAGTGCTACAGAGTTTGCAGCGATGGTTGTTGCTAATGCTACATTTCCTGATCCATCGAATGATACTGCTCCAGCAGTTACATCTCCAGTCAAGCTAAAGTTTCTTGCAGTTGCTAAGGCAGTTGCAGTATCTGCATTACCAGTAACATCTCCAGAGACATCTGCATATAATCTACCAGCGTGAATATTGGCATTTGTTAAAGATAAATCTCCAGTCGAAGAAGCATCTGATGCAGTAGTAGCAAATCTTATCCTATCTAAACTTTCATCCCAACCAATAAATACATTATCTCCAGTGCTACCTCGTTCTATAATTAATCCTGAATCGTTAGCATTAGAAGCTGCTCCACGATTTAACCCTATAATATTATCTGATACATCTAAGTTGGTTTGATTGACTGTAGTTGTAGTTCCATTTACTTGCAAATCTCCTGCAAGAACAGAATTTCCAGTAACACTTAATGTTCCAATTTCTGTTGTTGATGTTCCAGCGTTTACTTTAAATACTGATGTACCACTATCATCTTTTATAATAGTATCTCTATCTTCTCCAGCTGCATTAAGAATAATTTGAGTTGAATTAATAGATAATTGAAATGCACCATTTTGTTTTAAATGTAAAGGACTATCCGTAGTTGTTCCTATTGCAGCCAAAGTGTCAGTAGCTCTTAAATCCAGCACTACATTGTTTGTAGTGTCTTCAATTTTTAATTGTGGAGTTGAAGCATCACTAAATTCTATATCCCCACTAAAAGTAGGACTTGGTAAGTTTACTCCAGTATTTAAATAATCTTGAATCTTTGTATTGAGTGCAGCAGTAACTGGTTCATTACTACCATTTCCAATAAATATATTTCCATCGTTTAAGTTTGGTGTAGCGTTTGCTCTACCTGCACCACCAACTTTAATACTTCCTACGGTAGCGTGACTTCTTATTACCTTACCAATATTTTGACATAAAACAGATTCTCCTCCTTCTTTAGTTGCAGTTAAAGTATTCCCAGCAGTTCCGTTAGAACTAATAAAAAGAATATCTCCCTCTGAAAAAGAAGAAGTGTTAATATTTTTTAGTGTTCCGAATGTAACAACTTCTATAACATCATTAATACTTGCAGAACTTGCTGCTAATCCAAATGAAGGCATTTTTGTAGCATCGTTTGCGTCTGCTAAAGCAATCGTAGGCGTGTTACCACTAACACCTACTACATAAACAGCATCTCCTTTATTTAAAGCTACTGTAGCTTTTGCTTCAAATTGTACAGCTCCATTTAACGAGCCAATAAAATCATCAGAAGTAACAGAATTAAAAGTTACATCTGCGTTTGTGCCAACATCTTGTCCAATAGCAACATCATTTGCATTTACCGTAACACCAGTTCCTGCTCCTACTGCAATATCTCTTGTTGAAGTAATATCGCCACCACCAGTTAATCCTGCACCTGCAGTAATAGATACGCCTGAGTGGTCTATATGCTCATTAGCAACAAACCCACTTAAATCATCGTGAACAATAGCAGAATCATCAGTTGTTAATGTTCTTGTGCTTGTAATGTCACCACCACCAGAAAGTCCAGTACCTGCTGTTATAGAAACAGAACTATGGTCAATGTGTTCATTACTTACAAATCCTGATAAGTTGTCGTGTACAATTTCGCTATCTGTTGTTGATAAAGTGTCCCCAGTAAGTGTAATACCAGTTCCACCAACTAAATTTGTGTCATCACTAATATCTATTTGTCCAAGCGTTACTGCTTGTCCACTTAATGAAAGATAATCGTGTGAAGTAGTTACAAGGGTTACATCGGTACTATTGTCTGTACCTGCAACATCAACATTAAGATTTGTTCTTGCTCCACTTGCAGTAGTAGCTCCAGTACCACCTCTTGCTACACTTAGTGTGCCAGTAGTACCTGCTACTATCGGTAAACTTGTTGCATCAGATAAATCAAAAGCAGGTGTTGCATCGCTTGATCCTAACGCTACACTTACTCCACCATAACTTACAGAACTATTGGATAGTTTTGCGTTTGCAATACTTCCTGCTAACATAGCGTTTGTTACGCCAGATGCTTTTACTCGTAAAGTATCAGAGTTAATCTCAATAGATGAATCATCTACATTGACTGATAACGTATCTCCAGTTAATGCAAGTCCATCTCCACCTACTAAATTAGTATCGTCAGATATATCAATTTGTCCTAAAGTAATAGCTTGTCCTGATAGGGATAAATAATCGTGTGATGTTGTCACTAAAGTAACATTTGTAGAATTGTCTGTTCCTGCTACGTCTACTCCTAAAGTAGTTCGTGCAGAAGCAGCGTCTGCGTCATCAACTAACGACGCACCAAAAGTTGTAATTGTTGTGTTATCAGGTAAGCTAAGTGTAGTAATACTTGAATCTGCACCATCTAAGTAGTTTAATTCTGTGACACTTAATGTTGCTCCATCTAAGATGTTTAGCTCTGCCGTAGAAGCAGTAACCCCATCTAATAAATTTAATTCTACTGCAGAAGAAGTGACTGCGTTCAGTTTTACTAAATCTGACTGTGTAACTCCACTGCCACTGATGATAGTAACGGACGCATCTATAGTTGCTCCTGTATGGGTTGATGTATAATTTGCCATTGTGTTTCCCTATTAATTTTTAAAGTTATGAGGGGGAACTTAATCCCCCTCAATCTAACTCATTACGGGTTAACGAAGTTAACAACTGGTAATGAAGTGCTTGATGCAGCGTGTGATAACACAGCTCCAAACAAGACATCTGCTACAACAGAAGTCGCTAAATGATCGATGTCATAAGCTGACTGCACTCTTGGTGCTATTTGTTGTGCAAAGTAGATTCCGTTTCTATTAAAAATAGAACCAGACTCATCTCCAGTACCACCATCATCGTCCCAGTCTACAGATGCAATAACTGGCATTCCATAGATTTCCATAATACTACCAGAAGCTAATGGGTTAGCAGCGTCACCTCTTTTTTGTGCTTCAGTGAAGTCGCCTAATCCCATAAGGCTCATATACATAGCTGGTGAAGCATAGAAGAATGTTTCTCCATCTGTGTAGTCATAACCTGCATCAAGAAGTTTTTGTAAACCACTTCTGATTTCTGCAGTTGTTGGTGTATTATCTGCAGCTAAAGTAACATCGTTACCAGTTGCTGATTGGATAATATTAACAGCTAAGTAGTTTTCTACTTTCTTAGCTAAAGCGTAACCCATTGATTTTGCATAAGCATTAAATAGGTCTGCAGATTCTTGAACTCTTACGATGTCCTCGATTCTTTTCGCTTCGTATTGGTGTTGATCTAATGATAATTGAATTACTCCGTCAGTATTTGCAGAATAAGTTACTGCAGTGTCAGCAGACTTTGCAGCAGCAGTTTCTTCAGCTACTTTAGGAATATTAAGTATGTCGCCACCATTTTGTACCATTGATGAAAAGTCTAATACTTGATTTCTTAACTGAAATTTTCTTTCAGCATAATCAAGAATAGCATCTCTCCACATTTCTGGTATAAAATTAGCAGCAGTTGTTGTAGTTACATTTGCCATTTTATGTACTCTCCTTAAGATTTAAAATGTTATTTTTTCTTAAGGTAATGACTTATCAAGTCCTTATGCGACTCCCTACGCTTTGAATTATTATCTAACCCGTTGAAAGGGTTTCCTTTAAACTTCGTAACGGAAACTTTATTCTCAACTTGTCCTACATTAACTCCAGCTCGTGTTTCAAATTCTGAAACTATGTCACGCAAAAGAGATAAATCATCTACCTTCTCAAATTTTTCTCTTTTCGTTTCAGGAATTTTACCCAGAAGAGAATCTCTTTCTTGAGTCACATACTGATTAAAAGATTCAGAAACTTCGCTAAACTTTGTTTCCAACTCTTTATTTTTATTCTGTTCTTCAATTAAGAGAGCTTTGTATTCGCCCTGCTCTTCTAAAGTCTTTTTACGCTGTTCTTCCTGTGCAGTAGCTACTTCTTGAACTTTTGATTTTAATTCATTTCGTTCTTTTACCAGCTCCTGAAAACGATAATATGGAACAGCTTGTTCTGTCTTTTTTTCGTCTTGACTGACTTGAGGTTCTTTTACAGCTTCCTCAACGGCTGTATTCTGTTCTAATTCAGACATTTTTACTCCTTAAGTGGATTATTATATGACATTAAGTTAATTATGAATTAAATTAATCACAATTAGAATGTCAAAGAAAATTAAAGAGTTTGAGTTCAAGCAAAAATGGTTCGATTATATGAACTATGTACCTCACGCAGGTCAGCGTAAATTACACTTTCCAGAGAAACAAGGTGCTTCTTATTTTGTAAATATTTGTGGTAGACGATATGGAAAAACTACTGCAGCGTTCCGTGAAGCAGAATTTTATGCAGCACAACCGAATCAAAAGATTTGGCTTGTTGGATTATCTTACAAGAAATCAAGACTAATGTTTCGTGAAGTATGGAAAGATATGGTAGCAGGGAAGGCAAACGATATTGAACGAGCATCAGAAAAAGAACAGTATATTAAGTTCAAGTGGGGAACAACCGTAGAAGGTATGTCTTGTGAAAATCCAGACTCTCTTGTTGGTGAAGGTGTAGACTTATTGATTATTGACGAAGCAGCAAAGATGCCAAGAAAGATTTGGGATATGTATTTATCTCCTACCCTTATTGACAGAAAAGGGAAAGCTATTTTTATTACTACACCTGAAGGGTTTAATTGGATATATGACTTGTACTTGTTAGGGCAAACAGATCCAAAATGGTATTCTGTGCAATCTCCAAGTTGGGAAAACGAACACGCATTTCCAGAAGGCGAGAAAGATTCTTTCTTAATGGAACGAAAAAGAAATATGTCCAAAGAGTTATTTGACCAGGAGTTCGCAGCCAAGTTTACTTCAATGGAAGGAAGAGTATATCCATTTGATAGAGAAAAAGATGTAGGCAATGTTCCCTACCAAGAAAACCTACCTACTTATTGTTCAATGGACTTTGGATTTAGAATGCCATCAGTATTATGGTTTCAGACTTATAAGCAAGATGGGAATTGGCATATCAATATTATTGATGAAATAATTCACGAACGCAATATTCCAACTGATAAACTCGCAGAAATGATAAAGAAAAAGAACTATCCAGTAATTACTTATTATGGTGATCCAGCAGGTAGTTTCGTTCAAGGACAATCTGGTTTAGGAGATATTCATATCTTACGCAAACACGGAATTTATGTAGAGTATCGTATGGACAAACTATCCAGAGATATACAATCTGGTGTTAGCTATTGTCGAAGTTTCTTTGAAAATGCAGATGGATTACGCAGAATAAAAATTGATAAAAGATGTGTAGGTATTGCAGAAGATTTCGAGGGATATAGATTCCCAGAAGCAGTAGAAGGGAAAGCTATCTCTAACAATCCAATTAAAGATGGATTCTATGAACACGGTTGCGATGCCTTCCGATATTTTATATTGAATAGATTTCCAATTAGAAGTAACTTCATTGGAAGAATATCACGATAAAAAGGAATACTTTGATGGTTTTAACAGCACGAGAAATTATACAAGACTCATTAACTAACTTTAAAGAAGAACAAGCGAAAGCTCGTAGAGAAGAAGTAAGAAAGTCCTTAGACTATTATTCTGGCTCTTTAACCGAACAATATATCGAAGGATATTTTAAATCTGACGCATTCCAAGAAATACCTCATTACAATACCAACATCGTGAAAAAGTTTGTCAATCGTATGTCCAGTATTTATACCATCGGTGCAAAAAGAAATGTAAACGATAAATATATAGATTTAACTGTTGTAAAAAATGCTCGTATGAAACAAATGGAACGAATGACTCGTTTACTTGGTTCTACTGCAACTTATGTAATGTATGATGAAGTAGAGCAACGCTTTGATTATCGTCCTATTTATTATTTTGAGCCATACTTTGGTGACAACCCTTATAGACCTGAAGCGATTGTATATCCAATGATGCACGGACACGCAGACTTATCTGATACAAATGAGTTAATGTATGCGTATTGGGATAGCGAATTACATTTAAAATTCAATGAGAATGGTGATATTCTTGAAGAGGTACAGCACAACTTAGGTATATTACCTTTTGTATTTACACATAGAGAAGAGCAATTAGACTCTTTCTTTGTTGAAGGTGCATCAGACTTAGTATCTGCTAATGAGCATATCAATATTACAATGACTGAAATGCAATTAGGACTACGATTCCAAATGTTTGGACAACCAGTAGTAACTGGAATTATTTCTGACAACTCTAATGTAAGAGCAGGATCAGATGAAATTTTAACTTTACCTGAAGGAAGTAACTATAGCATAGTTTCTCCACAAGGCGATGTTCGTTCTGTTATAGAAAATATAAAATGGCAAATAGAATTAGTTGCATTAAATAATCACTTATTTGTTACTTTCGCACAATCAGGTGGGGAAGTACCAAGTGGTATTTCTCTAATGATTAAAGACCTTGAACGCCACGAAGATTTTATGGACGATAAAGAATTATATCGTCAATATGAAAAAGAGTTCTACAAAGTAGAATATGCTCTATCAGAAATAAACAGCTTAGGTTTACCACAGCCATCAGAGTTCAAAGTAGACTTTGCTGAAGTAGAATATCCTATGACTACGCAAGATAAGATTATGTTAAATGAATATAAATTAAAACATAACTTAACAACAGAAGCACAATTACTTGCAGAAGAAAACAAAGATTTAAGTATTGAAGATGCTAATAGAATCATTGATGAAAATGCAAGTATTAATCAACCATTGGTGGTCGTAGATGATAAAGATGCAAAACAAAGTTGATTTCGATTTTAAAAAATTAAAAGTTAAAGAATTAAGAAAAATAGCAGTAAGAGAAGTTCTATCTCCTTTAGCAGACAAAGCACGAAAAGAATCTTTGAAAACATTTAAAACTCAAAAAGATATAGAAGGCAATCAGTTTAAAGACTATACAGAAAAATCTAAATGGCTAAGCTATAAAAAGAAAAAAGGATTATCTCAAAAATTAATGATTGCTACTGGAAAATTAAGAAACTCTATGCGTGGTTCAAAAGGCGTCAAAACAAATATGACAAAAATTACTGCAAGGGTTGGCAGCAATATACCTTACGGACATTATCATTTAGCAAAAAAAGGAGAAGAGCCAAACAATGTTCAGCGTAAATGGTTTTACTCTTCCAACGAAGAAGCAAAAAGACTTCTATCTCCTGAAGTAGAAAAATTAAAACTACAAGATAAGTATTTTTCAAAATTTACATCGCTATTAAGAACCAATCTGCGTAAAATAGGTAAAGTTACTACATCAAAATAATGGACGATTTAATAAAAGAACTGTACAAAATGGCAAAAGAGTTACGAAAAATCTCTGAAGCCAATAATGATTTACTTGGTTTTATTTGTCAAAGGGTAGCACCTAATAAAAAAATCTATCAGGAAGATATTAGCGTTGATGATATGATTTCTATTTCTATGGAAATGTCAGAAATGTTTGAAAAATATGAAGTTATGCCTGACGAGTATGGTCTTGCTTAGACTCTAACTCTGCTAACTTCTCTAACCACTTACGCCTTTCACTGTTTGTCGGACGCCTTGATGGCAATGGATCTAACCCTACTTTCTTAGCTCGTTGCAATAAAGCGTATCTACTTGCTCTATCCTCTCGGCGTTTCTGTCTATAAGGTTTCTTTCCTTTCTTGATTTGCTCTACTGCTTTCTTTTCTTTTATATCTCGTTTCTTCGGTTTGTCGTTTACAGGGTTTCTTTCTGGAAGCGTATCCAGTATTTCTGTAACCTCTTCGCTTTCGGCGTCTATAATCTCGTCAGCGTCTATTTGTTCTGCCTTTAAGAACTTTTCAAATGGACTATCTACAGTTACATTGATGTTTCTAACCAGTTTTCCTGAATGTTCTAATACCAGACGCCCTGCCTGGACATTCCCTTCAACAGCTTCACGAATCATACTATTTAATACCATAGGTAGCTTCGCATTGAAAGAAATCATATACTTCTTATAATACATTTCCACAAACCTATCATCAGCAAACCAGCTATGAATGGTGCGTGGACTTACTTTTAATTGCTCGGCTATTTGTTTTTTGTTTAGCTCTGGATTATGAATTAATAAATCAATAGCAGCCATTTGATTGGCTTTCTTTAATTCGATATTGCTCATTTACCTTGTCCTCTGTATTTCTTTTTATAATACTTTTTAGAACCTTTTGTCCCGTATTTCGTATTCGTGCTTTTACCTTGTCGAGTTTTTTTAGCACCATTTGACTTTACGGTACGGTCTTTAAATAATGATTTTCTCATTTCTTTTTCTTAGGTCTGAATATCTTCTCCCAACGCTTTTCGTATTCTTTCTTGGAAATACTTAAAGGTCGTGGCACATCGCCTTTCCCTGCTCCGTTGGGTTTTTTATAAATACTTTTGTCTTTCATTTAGCGTATTTCAAAATAATACTTTTCTTTAAAGGGCTACCTTTCAGCTTTTGCTTGATAGACTTCTTTCGTTGTCCAAAAAGTCTTTTCGGTATAAAGTTTCTGGCTGTACTGGTAGTGACATTCATTTCTTTTTTCTCTTTTTCTTTTTATGAGCTGAATTTTTCATTAACCTACCATCTGGCATATAATGATACCCTCTTGGTGCCTTCCTGCGTGTTTTTTTATGCTTAGGCATTATTTCTTTTTACCCTTTTTCTTTTTCTTACCTTTGTGATACGGCATAACTATCTCCTTTTAAATTTTTTCTTTGGACAAGAAGTAATGTACTTAATACTGTTTTGTATCTGTAATCCAGTGTGTAACCCACAATAAGTTATACCCTTTTCCTTCCCAGCAAACGAGCATTTCTTGTTGATTAAAGAACAGTGGTCAAACATACTAATCGATGTCCAATTCTTTGTATAATTTGCGATCTGGCATTGAACCTGCACCATTTATGACCAATGTTGGCTTAGAAATCACTCTTTTTACTAAGAATTGCTCATCTTCGCACAAACACTCCTCGAGAGGATCATCGGTCATTTTCTGCTCAACCTCGAACACTTTATCGCATTCCAAACATTTATAATCATATCTTGGCATACACACAATTTAACCAATAATAATAGAGAAATACCAATAAAAAACCCTCAAAAGTTTGGATTGGGAATCTAATAGAAACACGACAAAAAACTGAACCTCTTAAATTCCTCTATCTTAAACAATATCGTCGTTTACAAGCATTTTTTTAAATCTTGATTCTTACATATAGAGTATTAAATTATTACTATTTATATGCAATGAACTTGTCGTTTACTTCTAATTTGCAGGGAATACTAATACCAAAGGAAGATCATCTGATATCCACTCATATGGGGGTAAAAATGGCGCACAGGTTAAACTAAATAACGATTTTAGGCGATAAAAAAACAAGGGGGCGAGGTTGCTAAGGTAACCCAAATAAATCAATGTTAAAAAATACTTGCATAAGTTGTAAAATATTACTAACATAGTGCAATGAACAAACAAACTAACAAAAATGAGGTTAAAATGAATGAAACACAAAACAAAGATTGTTGCGAATTTAATAGCGATAATCACGAAGATGGAACACCAATGGAGTATGGCAAGGACTACAACGAATGCCTATCAAACGAATCATTCTTAGAAGATTTAGCAGAAAGAATGACGCAAGATAGCTTGGTAATTGTAGACGCAACAAACAAAATTGTGAACTACCTGCTAAAAGATGAGGTTAAAAGCTACTTTGAATGCCAAAGCATTGAAGAGCAACGAGGCCACATCTTAAACGCCTTAATTAACTTAATTGGAAAGACTACCACAAATATCCAAACGCACGCATATGACGAATTACAATGGCATTGGGATAGTTACCAATGTGTAGGCGACACTTGGGACGACTTGCAGGAAAATCACTTTAAATTGCTTGATTTAAAGATTGATAAAATTAAGGCGAAAGCATACCCAAGAAAATCAGAGGTATTGCGAAAAGTCTTAACCAAATTAGACATTGGAAGCGATGTTTAAAGCACTAATCAAAGTGTCAAACCGTTGGGCAGTAGATACCTGCTGCCCTGCTTTTTTTATCCAAAAATTTAAAATTTTTTTCAGATTTTCGTCTGATTAGATTGGCGAAAAAATAGATCGTAAAATGCGAAAAAACGCAAAACAAACAGAAAAGGAAACAAAATGAAACTAAGTAAAAAGGAACTTGAAACCCTAAACCAAGCCACGATTATCGCAATGGAATTGATTGGCGCAGGTTTAGTAGATGAGGAAACGCTTGAAAGTGTTTGCTTTGGTTTAGATGTAAACCCTGAGAGCTTTACACAAGCAAGGGAAATAGTAGCAAAACTAATGAGGGAACAAAATGAAAGATAAAAAAATGATAGCATATCAATCATATTTTAAAGGCGAAACCCTAAGGTATCGCAAACGCAAACAATTAATATTACAATCAATAGGCGAAATATTATTTTTAATATTGTTAATTGCTTTGTTTTACATTGGTTTGATATTAATCAACATATAAGAAAGGGGATTAAATGTATAATCCAACATTAACCAAAAAACAAATAATCGATATTGTAAATTACAACGCTAATAATTTCCAAGAAAAATTTTTAGATAGTGATTTTATAATAAATGATGAAAACACCCAAATTAATCAGATAAAGGAAAGAGCTATAGATTACATTAAAGAAAATCTGCCAAGCGAAATAACTTTAGATGAATTAATTGAAATGGAATTAAATGATAAAATATTTAATGAAGATTATTTTATTATTGGATATTCTAAAGCAGATAAATTTATTGCTCATAACTTTCACGCTATGTTATCCTATATGGAAGATTTCGACATTGTGCCGATTGAAACCATTAAGGATTGTGAAAAGTTCGCTAATTTATTTGCGTATTGGGTTGGCTATAATTTATTAGCTTCGCCCTATGACGAACTAAAAGAGGTGCATAATATTCACTAAAACCGTTGGGCAGGGCGTTAATTTTGATCTGTCGTCCTGCCTACACATAAACAAACAAAGAAGGAAATAAAATGAAATATAAAGTAATAAATATGGAATCAAGTCAAGGAAACAAGGTGCCAAATCAATATATAATCGATACACCTGGAAAGCTAATTTTTCAAAGCTATAAAACAATTATAGCAATGAAAGATTATCAAAATGGAAAAATATATTTAGATAAAAGGAAGTGGAACTATTCAACCACCACATCTAAATATAGAAATATATTTTTAAATGAATCATCAAAGGAAACTTTGAAGAAGATTCAAAACAAAGAGTATATTTTAACCAATCTAAACTAAGGAAAAACGGTGCAGCAGGGCAAAAATTTTGATCCGTCGCCCTGCTCACTTATTATATTTTTTTATATTATTTTGAAGAATTTAGAAAAAAACAAAGCTCAAAACATTAGCTATATGGCTATAAATCAACACCAGGCAACCATTAGTATTAATGATTTTTTATTTATTTTATATAAATCAACTATAAAAAAAAGAGGGCTAAGCGCCCTCTTTTCTAACAAACAAGGTTTATATGAATGAACATATGAAAGGACTTTAATATAATTATATTATATTTTATCTCATAGAAAAAAATATTTATATCTATTTAGTATATTTATATTTACATATTTGTATATTTATATTATATTATTTAACAACAAGGCAATGAATTATAAAACTAACAAGATCAAATCTTATATTATATTGGGCATAGCTATATCTTCATATCTCATTAATATACCCTATCAGTTAAATCAACAAAATAGTTATGCCCATAATTATATTAGAATAACAAACAAGGAGAACAAATGAATATTGAAATAATACAAACAATACTATTGTTAATTACATTAGTTATGTTTGTCTACGGAATTAGATTAAATGATAAACGAATAAAACAAATTAAATCTGATTTTTATAATCAAGGTTATATTGATGGATCTAAATATGTTTCAAAATCAATTAAGGAACATTTTAAAACACAGTGGGAAATCGATAAAGCTATTAATGATAACGAGGTACTATAATGGAAACATTAGGAGCATTAATAGGTATCTATATTTGTTATAGATTAATTAAACAAGGAGTGCAGGAAGTGAGGAAATTAGATTAATGAAAGAATATACAGATAAACAAATCAATTCTATGATACTGCATTTGCGACTAAATAATGTTGCAGAGATGTATTATATCGAAAATCAAGATGATAGCCAAAGAAACTTTTTTGACTATCGCACACAATCATATCTGGAAAAATCTCAAGTAATAGCACTTGCGATTGAAACAGGTTGGAAAGATAAAGGAGAAGTAAATGAATAAAGATAATCAGTTTTATCTTTTAGACGCTTGGCTGCAAACACACGAACGGTCACAATCTTGGTTAGCCAGGCGTTTAGAGGTTAATAGAGTGACTATAAGTCAATGGAAAAAACAAAACAAAGTTCCTATGCAATCAAAATTAGCAATATGCTATGTTACTGGAACGAGCTATGAGCAACTATGGGAGGAAGTGTAAATGAGTGATCAATTAGTAAAAAAGTATAATCTTGATGAAAGTGATTTTTGGACTTTAAGAGGTAATAAGATTATATCTTTTGACGGAGTGATAAAGATTATAGAGGCAGAAAACATAAGATTTGAAATGTCTGATAATCTTGATATATCACCAGCAGTAGCAATTAAAGTAAGAGCATATCAAGAAAATGATGAACTTGGTTTAATTGATGAAATAACCTTTGGCGAGGCAAATGATACAAATTGCAAAAACCAATATTTCTGGGCTATGGCAGAGAAAAGAGGTAAAGCAAGAGCAACATTAAAATTGCTTGGCTACTACGGTAAAAATAATGGTTTCTACTCTGATGTGGAGGCAGAGGACTTTCAAATGAAAGCACCAACCATTAAACAAATAGAATCATTTAACCGACTTGAAAAACAAGCACTTGATAAGGGCGTATTAAGTAAAGACGCAAGAAGTTGGTTAAAGAATAATAGCAATGGTATTAGATCTAATGTTAATGTATATGAAAAAGCATTAGCAAGTCTAACAAATGCAATGGATAATAAAAATGTTTGATACGCTATTATGGATAGCAATATTGACATTTTTATTTTTATCAAGGAATTACAATGGATAATAGTTTCATAAAACTATATCGCAAAATACAAGACAACTGGATTTGGGATAATCCTTTGTATCTCAAATGTTGGATTGATATGTTGATGAGGGCAAGTATAAAGCCCTCTTCAATGTTGCTAAACAATCAAATCGTAGAAGTAAACAGAGGAGAAATCGTATTTTCACAGGAGAACTTTGCTAAACGAAATGGTATGTCAAGGCAACAATTAAGAACCTTTTTAAAGAAATTAAAACAAACAAATATGATAAAAAGTAGTCCAAATTCCAACCAACAGGTAACCCACCTTTTTATCGTCGAGTACAATACTTATAATTCTATTAAGAACAACCAACAATTAACCAGCACTCAACCAGCGTTTAACCATATTATAAAAGGTAATAAAGTAAGAAAGAAAGAAATAAATAAAGAGTTTGAGAAATTTTGGGAGCAGTATCCAAAGAAAGTTGGAAAGAAAAAAGTGCAGGATAAGTTTGATAAAAACAATTACCCTATTGATTTAATCTTAAAGAATTTAGAATTGCAAAAGAAATCGGAACAATGGCAAAACCAACAATACATACCTAATCCAGAAACTTATCTAAACCAAGAAAGGTGGACAGATGAAGTAGTATTACCTTTTGTACCAGATGAACCGATTTATGTTTATCAATGTGATAAATGCAACAAACAAAAGACAACTTCGGAATATAGAGATTTATATGTTTCGTGTTGTGATGAACAAATACAACCAAGAAAGGAATACAAATGAGCAAGATGTCAGAATTGGCAATGCAAACAGAAAAAGAAGAAATAGCATACATCAATAGTCTATGTGAAGACGATAAGGAATTATTATCTACTTGCTGCGGAGCAGGTGGATTAGGAAATATTCACGAATACGACGGAGAGCATTATGGCTTATGTGCCAAATGTAAAGATCATTGCGAATTTGAATATGAGGAAGTATAATGAATAAAGATGAAATATTTCAAAACTCTAATGGTGTATCTTTTAAAATAATCAATGGAGAAAAATGGGCTATTCATAAAGAAACACAAGAACCAGTAATGTTATTAAGTGAGTATAAAGAGAAGTTGCTAATATTCTTAAACGAAATGGCAGGTAAGGTCAATAAAAATGTACCAGTAAGCAAAATCAAGGAAGTTTTGCAAGACTAATATGAAAGAAAACGAAGTTAAAATATTAAAGTCTTTAAATCGCTATCTCTCTGATAAAGCAATTCTATCTGAAAATGAATATCATAGGTTTGACGCAGAGAATAATAATTATATTGTAGAGTTAAAATATAGAAATGCAAAGTATAACGATTGGATCATAGAGTTTGATAAGTATGCTTACAATAAAGTATACTCAGAAATAAACAACAAGATATTTCTATATGTTGTTGGATATGAAAACTATATATGGATTTATAATATTACAGAATTAGATAATTCAGGATATAACTATAAGTGGCAAAACAAAGCAATGCCAAAACAAACAGAGTTTAATAAAAACTATGACATAGTCAAATATGTGGGACATCTTGAATTATCAGTAGCAAAAAACAAAATACAAATGGAGGATTAAATGAGTTTTGATTTACTATTAAAAACACAAAAAGAGTTACACGACAATACAACGAAGTGGAACGAAGTAATTGAAAAGATAAAGAAAATCAATTTTAAGAAATACCAAACTAATCAGACTATTGGTTTTATAATTGATGACATAGTGAAAGGAGAGTTTATTAATGAAACTAAGTAGTGCAAAAATAAATGAAATAGAATTACTTTCTATTGCAAGACCTAATTTAAGAATATATCCAATGGGAGAAAGAATAAATCTTTTAACTAAACACTATAACTTGAAATTTAAATCAAGAAAATTAGAAAAACAGTTTATCAAAAATAAAATGAATGAATTGATAGCATTAAATATGCCAAATAAAATAGGGTATTATTCTGAAAAACAAAATAGCATAATTGCTTGGGATAAACCAAAAACAACATCATAGGAGGATTAAATGAAACCAAGTAGTGCGAAAGCTAAGGGTAGGAACTTCCAGAATAAAGTCAGAGAGATGATAATGGAAAAACTGGGAATTAACGAACACGACATTAAAACAGCAGTTATGGGAGAAAGTGGTATGGATATTATATTATCTAAGGCAGGTAGAGAAACTTTTCCTTATGCAGTTGAGTGTAAAAAGGTAGAACGAATTAATATTTGGCAATGCTACGAACAGGCGTGTGAAAATTCAAAGGATTTAACGCCACTATTAGTTTTCTCAAAAAATCATTCAAAAGTAATGGTTTGCTTTGAATTTAAGGATTTATTAGATTTAGTAAACAATAGCAACGGATTTAAAAGGATAACTAAATGAGTAGATTGACAGAAGA
>Ga0208767_1001987_pt1 | contig 15766 bp, 11 predicted proteins | sample VirMetDEL_Mar_21_FD_184514 | JGI IMG/M metagenome (GOLD analysis project Ga0208767, IMG submission 184514) | Aqueous microbial communities from the Delaware River and Bay under freshwater to marine salinity gradient to study organic matter... | ecosystem: Environmental > Aquatic > Marine >... | reverse complement strand
CCAGCAGCTGACTCATTTAATACAGCTGTATTTAATTCTGATATTAAACCACTTGTACTAGTTTCATAATATATATCTAATCTAGATTCTGTAGGTTCTGTTTCAAGTACAGCTAAATTATTTATTATAGAAACAGGTGTAGATGCTTTATTAGTAACCCCAAATTGATTATTTGAAATATTACTAGTAACAAACTCTCCTATAAAAGGATTTGATTCAGCTTTAAAAAATACATGATATTCATTGCTTGGGCTAGTAATTTCATGAGTACTTACATCTATTGTAAATAAATCAAATAAATCTTCAATTGCGTTTACTGTAAAGCTTCTTTGATCAGGATAATATTGCTCGTTACCATCATTTGCAAAATTAGAAGTATTTGTTATTGATTCATTATTCATAACTCTACCAAATAATTTTACAGAACTTCTAAATGTTTTATCTTGCGGCCCAACTTCAGATAAATCTCTAGGCACTTTATTTATATTATCATTTATTAATGTAACGTATGATGTGTTTAAATTTTTTGTAATATCTTCTATATCTCCTTTAATAGCTCCAGCAGTATATACATTGTAATACTCTTGCTCTTGTTGCTTAACAACTATTTTAAAAGAATACCAACCAAGTGGATTATAGTCATCACTAAAAATATCATCATTATATAATCCTGGCCAACCAGTAGAATTATTGGGTTGTGAAGGACCTATTACGCTGTTGAAAGACATTTTTAATGAATTACCTGGCCAAGAAGAAGGAGTAGTAGTACCATCTTCATATGGTGAATATATACTATCTCCTTTAAAATCATCAACACCTACTGTTACTATATCGTTATTATTACTTAATATAACACTAGAAGATCTACCATATTTATCAGACAATACAACTCCAACTTGATAGTTTCTATTTGTTTTTAATGAATGACTTGGATATTCTATTTTACTAGTAGTGTTTTCAATATCATTAGCTGGTGCAAAATCTACTGTTCTACCAGGTGTTAATGTCATGTCTTTATCTAAAACTATAGTGGTACTTCCATCTGTGCTTGTTACTAAAGTATTAGCAGAAACTCCAGTTCCAGTTACAATGCTACCTTGTTGTATAGTTCCTGTTGCGCCACTTATAGTTATAGTGGTTCCAGCTGTTACAGTTCCAGATGGACCTACAAATACAGCGCTACCTGTTTTTAAATTAAAATCAGATTTAGAATTAGCTATTACATTATAATCTAGCGAAGAAGGTGGCGTGTGTTTATTTTGAAAGTTACCATACACCACTCTATTATTTATTATCTCTTGTGAAAAAGCTTTTACAGGTATTTTATCATATACTCTTGTTATTTCGTTTTCAGGTAGTGTTTTAAAAGGTTGCTTACCTGAATAAGTATATTCATAAAAAGCATCTGTACTAACGCTTCTTATATCAGTAATAGATTCAACAACTCTTAATGCTGTTTGATCTGATTCTTTATAAAGTATTTCTAAAGAATCTATTTTAAAACTATCAACAACAGTGTTTCTACCTTCTGGTAAAGGTATTATAAGTTTTATTTCGTTAACTTTATTTTCCATAAAGCTAACAATAGTAGAACTAAAAGTTAATTGTTGATCACCCTCGTCTGTCGATGTATTCAAAAAATACCCATCTTGTTTTGGTATAAAACACGGTTGAGTAAATGGAGCTATAAGAGAATATTCACCATCATCAAATTTAAACCTATAACTAAATCTAACAAATTTATCTTCTAAATAATCTTCATCACCAGCAAAATCATTATTATAATATGGGTTATAATTAAAAACTACAACATCATTAGCGTTTAATGTTATTGATCCGCTAGTTACTAACGTTGATGCTGAAGATCCAGCTCCTACTGTTACACCTGTGTCAATTATTGGTCCACCAGCCGAAGTTATTTTGCCTAACGTCATACCATTTTGAGGTAAATTATCCGTGCCACTTGTTTGTAAAGCTGGATAAAAAGGTATATTTAAATCAGTTATAGAAAAACTAGTTCCAGTAGCAGTTACTGAAATAGTTGCTACCCCACCATCTGGTAAAAATTTGCTAACAACATCTTTCATTGTTGTTTCATAATCTCCAGAAGATGCTGTACTAGCTTCGTATAAAGTTATAGCTTCATATGGATTATATTTTGCTACAGATATTTGATCTTCCGTAGTATAATAAGTGCTATTGGCAGCTGCTGTTTTAACATTTATTTTTCTAGGTTGGTTTCTATTGTCAGTCCAAAATAATAATTCTTCCAATAAGTTAACGCCTATAATAGGTGATTTTGTAGAGAAATTTAAAAACGCGCCTTCAACTAATTTAGTTGATACTTCGGATCTAACATTGTATCTATATATAGCGTGGTTATTACCACCACCACCGCCTTCTTTAATCCAACCGTCAGTAGTGTTATCAGTTATAAAAACGTATATATCGTTATTTATTTCATCAACATAATACCCAATACTTTGCATACCGTTTTGAGTAGTGTCAAATTCTACAAGAAGTTTATTTCCAAGTATATTTGTTAACGCACCTACATCATCACCTTCAGATCTACTTATCTGAGCATTTTGAGCATCTCTATATTCGCCTTGTGGAACTAACCTAGCATCTAGGTCTTTGTTCATTTTAGACTTTATAAAAGCATTTTTAACTTCTGCCATTTAATTAATGTTTAATCCATTTAGATTTACCACGCATCTGTTGTACAAACTCATTAAGCTTAAGATTAGATAATCTTATTTTAGCATTTCTTAATTTAGCGCTTCTTTCTTTTTTAAGCCTTTGCACTATGTATTCAGGCTGACCTATTCTAGTAGATATTATAGCATGTAATATGTGAGCGTACATTGCTTCTTCTGCCATCTTAGGTATTCTAGTTTCTAAGTCTACAGACAATCCATCAGATATATATTGAAAAACAATTAATTTATCAACTAAATCATTTGAAAAAGACATCTTACCTTCTCTTTCGTTTATACTCCAGAATCCATTTATATTAGCTGTTTGCGGATCCATACCATACAATTGACCATAACCAAACCCTGGATATTCATAGTTATAATAATAACCTAACTCTGTATCATCTATAAAATTTAATCTATTTTCTAAATTATTAGACTTCCATTTATCTTCTACTTGTGAATTACCAGATTCTATATTTTCATCAAAGTTGTCTTGAGTAGCAACGCCTTTAGCATCTTGTATAGGTAGCTCATATGGATTAGAGGTTATTGTATTTGTTGGCATTATAATATGCTGAGCACCTTGATCATCAACCCAATATACATTTACATAGTTAACATAATCTTGTGGTAACGGTATACTTAAGTTATGAGGTATTGTTAGCTCTTGTGACCTAATACTTTTTAACGTGTCATAACTAAATTCTTGTAAACCTCTTTTAGCATGGAATATTACATCAGTTCTTTTTACATCTCTAACTAATTTGTCAGCACCAACATAAGCAACTAAAAAATTATTTATAACATCATTTAGTTTTATATAAGAATATGATCCATAGTTTTGCTCTACAGTATTACCAAAAGCCTTATCACCTTGCGTTGCTCCATAGTTACCGCCATCTAATCTTTTTAATTGTACAACTATATATAGATTATTTACAGGTGCTACTGTAAATGTAATTACATTATCAGAAACAGTATATCCACTTGTTATTTCTGTCCATGTTCCTGGAAAACCAGTAGTGCTTTGATATATTTTAAAATTATTTCTAGCATAATTTATGTCAGATACACTAGCTGCGTACCAGATTAGATCAGTATCAAAAGTTGCTGTAAATACTTTATTGCTACCATCACCTCTAAAGCCTTGCGCGCCTTCGTAATATTGTCTGTTATTTTCTGTTAGTAAAGCCATTTATTAACTTTTTGAATTTATTTCTTCTGATTGTACAGCTTGAGCAGCTACTTGTACAATTTGTGGATCTCTTATTACAACTCCTGCGTAAGCTAATATTCTAATTATTACTTCATTTTGTTCTGTAGAATCTAACTCAAATTGAGTTGAAGCTGATTGATTATATACATATTGATTTAAAGCACCTATAGTAAAGCCCCATACTACATCAGCTGGTTTTCTTATATAAGATACAGTAATATCTGAAGCAGTAGTTATAGTTTTAGGATATACATAAATATGAGGTTGCCCAGTATTAACACCAGAAACACCTTGTGTAGATTGTTCGTATATGTATATTGGAAAATCAGTTGTAGGTTTAGTTAACGGAGACATGTTAATATGAAGCAGTTCGTCTCTATTTACTCTTTGTAATTCTTGTTCGTCTTTATAGATTACAGTACCTATTCTGTGTAAGTTTGAAGGTGGTAAGAAATATAGTGAAGAATTTACAGCTTGAACAGTTGCTGTAGCATTAGCACCACCTGTTGATATAGTAATTACATCTCCAACAGAATAACCAGATCCACCGTTATTTATAGTAACATTAGATATAACACCATTACTATCCGCTGTTAAAGTTATTTGAGCATTAGCGCCACCACCTGAAATAGTTAATACGTTGCCACTCACGTAATTTAAACCCGGTGTATTTATGTTAACACCTGTTATAACCCCTGAATTTACAGATGTTATATTAACGGTTAATCCAGTACCAGCACCACCTGTTGTTGCTACATTGTTTGCATTTGAATAACCAGTACCTCCATTTGTAAGAGTAAATGTTGGTATTGTTATTGATGTGTTGACTGTTAAACTTGTTCCACCCACAGGAACTACTGTAGTTGCTACTCCATTTGCAGCTGTATATCCAGTACCGCCGCTAGTTAAAGATAAGCTAGTTACTCTACCTGCTGGAACAGTTGTTGTATTACCAATTGTTTTAAATATAGATATATTATTATCAATATTTTTTCTACGGTCTGCGTATTCACTTTCCGTTTGTGGCACACGTAACTGCTGGTTTAAATCTTCAAAATAATTTTCAAACATTTCTAGTTGAACTTGTGTAGCCAACTTATTAAACTCATCTGGCGTTATATATCCTCTTTGTTCTTTATTTAAGATAGATAAAACCGTTGTGTAAACAGTATTTACGTTTATTGCCATTTATTTTTTATTTAAATATTGGAGCGGTTTTACCCGCCCCGATATTATTATTACATGTTATGAGAGTTTTTTCTCTATAGATTTAAAAACTTCTACACCTTCGTCAGTTTTTAACCACGCTGCAAATGCAGAATATGGGTTTTGATCAAAAGGTACTTCCATTAGTTTTCTATCATTGCTTGACCATTTAAAATAACGTTGATCATTTGATAACGCTATAATGTTTGATTCAGCTGCTCTAATAGCAAAGTTTCTTAATTGTACGTTTTCATCATTTGCTAAATCTATAAACAACGCCGGGTTGTTATTAGCAAACAATAAAACATCTCTTTTAATCTCTTTAGAACTCATCTTAGATACCTTAGATCCAACCTCTACTCTTAATATAGCTTCAGCGTGATCTATATCAATGTTTTTAGCTGCGTTTAAAGCTTCAATTCTAAGCTCTAAAATATCTAATTCATTAGCAGCTATCTCAACACTATCAAATTCTTTATACACTTTGTTTTTTAAAGGGTGATATAAAGATAAAAGTTTTTGTAAAGACTGGTTTTCTTTATTTACAATTAAAGCGCCGTCTTTAAAAACAATATGCCCCATAGTTGATTCACCTTTTTGCTCGTCTACAAATGGAGATGGTTGATTAGTAGCGTATCTAAGTTCTCTTTGTTTTTTTAAATCAGGATCAAACCATAGCAACGCGTGTTTTCTAGTATGCTTACTTGGTATGGTTAATGTTAAAGGATGTTTATCACCCATAACAATATATCTACGATCCTTTATTTCCCAGGTATCAACTGGTTTTTGTTTTTTAGGAGCAACTACTTCTTGAGCTACTACCTCTTCTTTTTGTTTTTTTGCCATAATATAATAAGATTAAATAATTAAAGGTATTGGGCGCCGAAGCGCCCTAACCTTATAAAGTAATTACACTCCTTTGAATAATACAAAGTTGTTAGCACCTTGTACACATAAACATCTTTCTGATAAGAAGTTAACTTCCATAGCATCAAGATCAGATGTGAACGCGCCACCAACAGAACCAGTTAGCCACTGCTTCATTCTTCTATCATCAGTTTGTGAAGCTCTATATCTTACATGTAAGAAAGGTCTTCTGATGTTAGAACCAAGTACTTGGTCATAAACAGTTGACGTACCAGCTGGGATTAGTACACCTTCAATTGAGTTAACACCGTTGATAGCTCCTCTTGTAGAAGCATCATTTAAATATTTCCAGTCAGTCTTATAGAAATCATAAGAACCTCTTCTGAAACCACTAAATCCTAGATTCAATGCCATTTCCTCAGAGTTTTCAAATAAACCATAAGCAACACCTCCAGCGTAACCACCAGAAATATTAGCTAGCATATCATCAAAATCTAAAGAAGTTTGTCTTTGTAAGAAAAGCATGTTTTCTTCAATAGCTCCTTGAGTATCTAAGTTTTTAAGGATTTCATCAAAAGCATCGATTCCTGCAGCCGCAGTGAAACCTACTTGTTTGTTACCTCTTTCTTCGATAGCAGCGAATAAACCTTGAGTACCAGCAACACCTACTGTAGATGTAGCGGCAGCTTCTTCACCTTCTACCATAGCCATTTCTAAGTAATCTTCAAATCTTAGTCTTGTTTCAGACTCAGCTTTAAGATACCATAAATAACCAGAAGTTCCATCTTCAGTCGCAACTTCTACCCAACCAATCTGTGCAGTATCAGAACCAGATACAACGTATTTGTTTCTAATAATAATTGGCTTGTTAGAGAATTGAGTGAAAGAAGGAGTAATACTTACGTATCCTTCATTAGTACCTGATTGATTAGCTATAGCTACTCCTTTAGCATATTCAGAACCGTAAACGAATACTTTAAGATCGTCCATAGTATCTAAGAAGTTCAAATCAGATAAGTTAGCAGCACCGTAAGGTTTTGCTGTAATGTATCCTTCATTAGTACCTGTACCAGCGTTAGATTCAGTAACTAAACATTTTGCTTCTAATCCTGTACCAGGATCCATAACAACAATTGTTTGGTTTACTGAAATAACATTTTCTTTAAAATTGATACCAGCACCACCTGTTGGGATAGTTAATGTACTTGCAGCAGCAGATCTTGTTACAACACCTGTATAAGCTACATGTAATCTATTTTGTTCAGACCAGATTACTTGGTCAGAAGTCATTGGCATTTCTGCACCGACCATTCTTAAGAAGCCAGATAACGTTCTGTTTCCATAACGCTCTACTTCTTGCTCATAAATCTCTGGTAAATACTGCTGCGCGAACGAATCAGAGTCACCAGGATTTGCCCCACCATTAAAAGACAAGAAATTATCAGAGAGAATTTGTTGCTTTTGTGATGGAGTTATTTTTCCAAATTGTGGAGTTAAACTCATTTTTTTTAATTTTTAATTATTTAAATTTCCTTGTTTTTATTTTTAACTTAGAAGAATCAATACCACTTATAGATTTAACTTTTAAACCACCAATAAATACATCGCCTGAAGCTGTTTTTCTAGGCTCATTAGATATATTTTTAGATTTAGCTATTATATCTTTAGTAGCATCTGCTTTACCTTGCTCATAAAAATGTTGAGCAATAGTGTCTGCATTTTTAGCTGCATACAAAGCTTTATGGTAACCAGAATAGTCTGACACTTCTCCTTCTTTATTTAAGAACGTCTTAATAAAATTAGAAATATCTGATTGACTTTCAGCTACTTGTTTAGGATTCTTAACACCATATCTGAATTTTTTATCTCCGACATTGAAATCAAAACCTTTGAAATCATCGTTTAAAAATTCATTTGTTTTAGTTAAAAATTTTTTGTGTCTTTGTTGAGCAACTTCTTGATCCTTGTTATATCGATTAAAAAAGTCCATAGCTTTTTGCTGGTCTTGAGTAACGCCCGGTCTCAACTTGATCTCGTCGTAATATTTACTCTTAAGCCCATCTAAAAAGGTTTTGGCTTTTGCAACCTCTTCTTTAAACGCAATTTTCTTTTTGCGTACTTCTTTTGGCTCATCTAGTTCTTCATCATAAGAAAAATCTTCTAATAAAAGATTTACATCGTCATAATCTAAATGAGGTTTTGTTTGTTTATAATATTCTCTGATTAAAGTATTGTTATCTACATTTGAATAATCAGCATTTAATCTTACGTAATCTTCAACGCTACCACCTGTTTCTTCCATAAATGAAACTAATTTTTCAATGTTCTCTGGTAAAGGCTTTTGCTTTACAACTTCTTTAACTTCTTGTTTAGTTTCTTTTACTTCTTGCTTAGGCTCTTTATTTTCTTCAACTACTGTTAAAGGAGATTCTACTTCTTCGGTGGCCCGTATTTCTTCAACCACTCCTTCGCTGTTGCCACTGTCTTTGGGTTCTTCGACAACAACATCGCTATCATTTGTCTCTTGTGCTTGAACGGCATCGTCTTCTTTTTTAATTACTACTTTTTTAATATCATCTTCTGGTAATTCAACTAAAGGTTCTTTTAAATTAACTTTAGTAGGTTGATCAGAAGATTTACCTAATTGTTTTGGTTTTACTTTTTTATTTTTTAAAGTAAATTCACCTTCTTGTTTTACTGTTTCTTCAGCCATAATAAAATAATATAAAATTAATAAAAACTTTTTTAACGAGGTTCAAACTGTTCTAGTCCAAATCCTCCTAACGAATCAAAACCAGCTGACTCAAAATTCTTTGGCAGCTCATCATTTTGACGTTGTGAAATCATTTGAGATTGTTGCGTGCCAATTATTCTAGCTCGCTCATCTTTACGATCTTCTATTTCTTTTTCTTTTTGTCTTTCAACTTTTGCTCTAGCTTCTGCAAGTTGTATATTATAATTAAACTCTTCAGCCATCAACTGTTTTTTAATTTCAGCCTCTGTTTGCATACGTTGTATTTCAAATTGAGATTTACCTTGTTCAATTTGTAATTTACTTTCTGTTAATGCTTGTTGCTTTTGAACTTCTGCTAGCGCTGCTTTTTCAGAAGCATCTGCATTAGCTGCGGCTTGTGCTTGTATGTTTTGTAACTGAGCTTGTTTATCAGCTTCTTGTTTTTGCTTACGTTTTATTTTAAGCATTTGATTAGCTAATTTAATATTAGATATTTCTCTAATATCTATAACATCTTCTAAATCAATACCACCTGATTGTAAAGCTATTTGTATATTACGTTCAAGCATTTGTTTTTCTTCTTCTTCTGGCTCAAGCTCTAAGAATATTCCAAACTCATGCATGTTTAATTTTTCTATTTGTTCCAATGTATTAACATTAAATAAACTTATAGAGTTCATTAAAGCGTTTTTAGTTAATGGGAAGTTTAAACTATCTGCTGCTCTTAAACTAATATTCTCTGAAGTTCTAACAGTTAAATACATTAATGATTGCAAGATGTGTTTAGTAGCAGTATTAGAAGCTGCTGCTGCTAATTTTTGTAAACCAACTAAAGCGTCTTTGTTTGGTTGACTACCATCTCTAGCTTCATTTAATCCGGTCACATCACGTATCATTTGTAAATAATATTGATACGTTTGTATAAGTGCTTGTATTTTACTTATACCAGAAGATGTTTGTAATTCTTGTATTGGTACTTTACCTCTATTAGGATCACCATCTTGCGTTAAGCTTCTACCTACAATACTACCTGTTTGGAAGTACATGTTTAAAGCTTCTTGAGGATTATAGTTTGTACCATTACCTAAATCAACTTCAGCAAGCCCATCAACATCTACGAATACACCGTCTGGAACCATACGAGCTAACACCTGTTGTATCTTTAAATGAGTAAGTTGTATCATATCAGCAAAGCCAATACATTTACTTACAACACTTTCAATGCGACCTTTGTACATTCTTGGCGCTGAAATATTATAGTTCATTTGAACTTTTGTTTGATCACTAAAAGGTCTAGTCATATTCTCACAAAGCTCCCATTTTAAAAGCTTATTATAACCTAGTACTTTAGCGCCGCTATATAATACTTCAATAGCTCTATGTACTTTATTAAAGTTTTCGTTGTCAGGTGGATTAAAGCTATCATCTTTTTCTATAGCTTTTTCTAATCCTTGATCTGTTTGTTTTATTTTAAATACTTGATTTGTATAAGTTTTATATTCAAAATATAAAACCTGTATATTATTATAGTCATCATCTATACCATAATAACCTCTAGTATAATTAGAATCACCTGGATATTTTTGTATTTCTTCTAGTTCACTATCAGTTAAATGTGGAAATTGTTTTTTAACTTCTTGTAAACTCATAGATTTAACCTCACCTACATAATATAAATCTTCAAAATTAGGATCTTCTGTATAAGAATAAACTAAATTAGTAGGATCAACATAATCAACTGTAATACCATTTGCTAAATTAAAATCTGTTTTAACAGCACCAATACCTAATATAACTAAGTCTTGAGCAATACGTTTTTTAATTTCATCATATTTATTATAATCTAAAACATTTTGTATCAACTCTTCTTCAGCTATTTCAATAGCTTGTTTATAATTTAGTTGCATGTGCAACTCTAATTCTTCTTTTGTTTGTGGTAATTGTTCTGTTGGTATTTCAGTTCTTTTTAAATCTATACCTAATCTTTCTTTAGCTTGTGCTATTAAATCACCTGCAAAAGCATCTTCAGCTATAGCGCTAGCATGTTCAGTTCTTTGACTTACAGCATAAGGGTCTGAAGCAAAAGATTTTATTTGATAACCTTTGTCTGTCATTCCATTAACTACAATATCTACAAACTTAGATAATACAGCCACTGGTTTCCAGTCTAAATTAAGATATGATAAATCACCATTAATTGATAATTCATCTTTATATTTTTGTACTGATTGCTCGCCTCTAGCATACAGTCTTAATTGATGAAAGTATTGCCAATTGTTTCCGAACCTACCTCCAACGCCTAGTCCTCTATCTCCTCGGAACCATTCATTTTCAATAGCTCTTCCAACGGCATAACCATATTCATAGCTTTGTTTCTCTGCGTCAGATACTACCTGACTTGGGAAAGAACTATTAGTGTTAGTATAAATCATCTATTTTATTATTTTTGAAATATATCCATCGTTATTATATTTATTAAAAGATAATACGACAGGTTGCTTTTGCGTTTTGTGAACTGGTGTGTATTTATTTTTATTACACGCCATTATAGCTAGTCCAGAGCTAATACTGGCATCATGCTTAGTTCTATTATTAATATTAAATTGTGACCAATCCTCAAGTGTTCTTTGAAAATACATTTGACCATAACCATTTTCTAATAAGCCAATGTGATTTTCTATATATGTTTCAATTGCAGCGGCGTGAGCTTGTTTAATATCTTCACTTGAATTAGGTATACCACCTATTTCTTTTTCTGCAACTGATAATTTATTATAAACTTTATCAGGTCTATTTATAGAGAACTTTCTATATCCTCTTCTTTTTAAGTAATACAATAACCTAGGTTTATTATTTTCTGCAAGTATTGGCATACCATAAAAATGTAAAGCCATTAATACATCTTCAAAAAATATCTCAGCAGTTTGAGGTCTAGCTATATATTCTAAGAAAAACATATTAGCTGGAGCATTTTCCATGCTAAACTTTGTTAATCCATGAAAAGCTCCTTTAGAACCTCTATTATCTACTGTTCCAGATATATCATAAGAGTCGCAACCAAAAGCACCTATATGTTCGTTGCCTGGATATTTAACTCCATTTTTTATAATCACACGGTTTTGTAGCATTGTAGGTGGAACCCATGACACTAAAAATCTTCCATTATTATTTGGAACAAATCTAACAAATGTGTCTTTAACATCTCCTTCCCATTGAAAACTACCTCGTGTTATTAAAGATTTATTTTTAACATCTTCATTAAAATCTATTTGTTGATATATCTTAGTAAGATTAAATAAAGATTGTTTTGCCTCATCTCTAAATGCGTGTTTTTCAGTACGCGGAAACTGTCTATAAAATTCATTTAAACCGTCTTGATCATCTTTTAAACCATCAACTTCATTTTGCCAATAATCAATTACACCTATATTTATAACATCTTCCTGAGGTCCTTTTGTAATTTCTTTCGGTGTTTCGAATACAGGTATTCCATAAGAATCGATGTATCCTTCGTAATTCCATTCCATAGGTATGAACAAACTATATAATCCCGAACGAGTCTGTCCGTTGGCGTTTCTTTGTGTGACATCTGAATCGTAATATAATTTTTTAAAGTTATCTCCTCCTTTATCAAGAGCATTGCTCGTTGACCCCATCATGCATTTACCAACTATTCTACTACCTAATCTTAACGTGGTTTTCGTAACCCTCCAGTTGTTGAGGATGTTGTTCGGCCTTTCCCACTTACCCGATTCATCATGAACGAGGAGTTTGAGTTTCTCACCGTCGTAGGAGTTATCACCGGTGTTCTTCCAATCGATCGTTGTGTCAAGTCCTTGTAAATCCGGGGCGGTTTCATTGGCAATGAGTTTCCGCCTTGTGAGCTTACTTGCGGGGACACGGTAGGCAAGCTCGGTCTTTGGACGGTCCATACCGTCCTGGATCGGTTTGAAAAAGAAGGGGTAATTAACCGATATGGGTACCACCTTATCTGTGAACATTGTTTTTGCATCAGGACCGGACTTGGATAATATACCATACCTACTGTCACTTGATATGGTTGCCAAGTTAACCACCTCTCCTGAGGCCATGAAAGAAAACCCGGAACGCCTGTTCTTAAGGTAACACATCCCATAGGATCGTGGATCTGCCTTACAAGCTTCCCAGAAAATAAAGAATAATCTATTTGATTCTCTAAAGTTTGGTGCCCCAACGTCAATTTTACTCCACTGCAAGTACATATAATGAGAACCAGTAATGTAAGTAGGATTGTCTTTGTTATAAAACCAAAAACCTTCCTCCCTACGGGTGAACTCATTATCGATGTAATCATACCAACTTTCTTTAAAATTATTAGGATATTGCTCCCAATCAAATACTGTTTTTATTTTTTGTAACTGTTTAGGATATTGAAATCTACTCCATTTTTTATCCTCAAACTTGTGTATATTTTTTTGTTTAGGTAAAGCTATTTTAAGATTTTGTATTTCATATATCTCACCTATCTCACCTGTTTTACTTATTACAACTACATCGTGTTCTACATCATAACCATATTCCCACTTCTTGTATCTATTATTTTTTTTTATTATAGAAGGTTTGATGTGATCTTTTAATATTTTTACTAAACTTTGCTCGTACATTATTTAGATCTTCCTTCAGCAAAACCTTTAAAACTTTTTTCTTTAGTTTTTTTATCAGCAGACTCAATCATAGATCTTTCTTCTTCTATTCTGTTGAGTATTTCAAATGCATCAAATATAGCTAGCTTTTTTGTGGCGGCAGCGTTCTTTAATCTATCAGCAGATACGTCGTCCTCAGTGTTAGTAATGATTTGTTCTTCTGCAACTTTAATTAATTCCTTAACTGCTTTTTGCCCAGCTTGGATTATATTGAGTTTCGCTTGTTTTGTATTCATATTTAATTACAATGTCTTTGGTTCTCATGCAATACAACAATTCATCGTTTACTATAAACTCAAACTCACTATTAGGTGTAAAACCTATTAAATCACCTACATTAATTTTATTTGATTCTAATGAATTGTTTCCGTATTTTAATATACCAATATGCTTTTTTTCTTTCTGTAAATCTAGATCATCTTCATTTATTATAGGAGCGACAAAACATCTATCATTTATAGGAATCCAATCGCTTTCTTTACTATACATGTATATTTGATCTATTTGACAAAAATACTGATCATCTTTAAAATATTTACTACTATTTACTTCTTTACCTTGCTGGTTGTAATATCTTCTAAATATGTTGTGATGAACTAAAACTTTATCACCTTTATTTATAGGGGTAGTATATGCTAATGGTGTAGCAATTACTTCAGCTACGTTATTAATAAACTTGTGGTTTTCAATTTTAGAATTTAATATTAGTTTTTTATCACCAACACTAATTTCGTTGTCATATCTTTCTCCAACAGGTTTAATTATAAAGTCGTAAACACTTCTCATTAATACTCTAAATCATATTCAATTGATATTGCCATATTAGAATTAAACTTCTTCCATGGCAACACCTCATTGTTTTTCTTTATATATATATTATAAGAATTGTCTTTGTCATCAAGTAATATATACTTGATAACATGACCACCGTATACTTCTTGACCTAAAGAATAATGCATCGCATCATTTTTATAATCAGATCCAATACTGATTTTTCTTACAACACTATCCATTTACTTTTCTTCTTTTTCAATAATAGTATATTCTCCCGTAGATAAATCAATATTTACTTGACCGTATTCTTTTTCTAATTCAACTTTTAGCTTTTCAATATCTTCATTTACTCCAGCTAATTTATGTAAAAGCGAATGTTTATTTGCTTCTAAAAATCCTATTTGATTTATTATTTGATTTAATTCTTTTTGTAAATCAACAATTTGTTTTAATTGTTCGTCTTTAATTTTTGCCATTTTGATTTAATTTAATTAATTAATATGTTTCTTTATTAAATAGTTACACTTATTATTGTGTTTTTACTATACCGCAGTAGTTGATAAATTACCTGAGTTATCTACTGTAACTCTATATCTTGTTCCATTTGGTGATTTTAAAATAAGACCATATCCTACTCCTGATGTTTCTATATCTCCAACAGCAACTGTTAATTTTGAAGTAGGACTAGTAGATCCAATACCAACATCACCACCAGATGTAATTCGCATTCTTTCGGCATTATTAGTATTTATAGTCAATGGATGGTTTGTTTCCGTACCTATAGCAGCATCCGAATCTCTAACATAAGCAACAAGTTTAGCATTATTAGTTGTGTCTATTATTCCAAGAGTTGGAATAGATGATCCTGATATTTGTATGCCATCATACGTAGTGTTTGATACAACTTCTAATTTCTTGCTAGGACTAATAGTTCCAATACCTACGTTACCGTTAGAGTTTATTACTAAGTGTGTTGAATCATTATTTGTACCTAAAAACAATTTCCCACTATCTCTATTATAATAATACGCGTCTGCATCAAGTTTCATAGCGAGAAGACTATCTGTACCTGATGTTCCTTCGTCTTTATCGCTTAAATAAATTCTACCCGCAGTACCTGTTTTACCTACAACGTGTAAATCTCCTTGAGGACTACTCGTTCCAATACCTACGTTGCCAGATGACGTAATACGCATTTTTTCTGATGCGCCACCTGCAGCAAAAACTAAATCATTTGTAGCTCTCACTCCAAAGTTAGTATTACCAGATGCTGATAAAGCATTACTATTTCCAACAAAACCAATACTTGAACCTTGTCTTCTCCAAACTGCATAAGGCCCATCTCCATCGCTTGAGTTCATTGCGAGCGTGTCTTGAACTGAAGCGTCTATGCTTAATTTAGAAGCAGGACTATTAGTTCCAATACCTACATTACCACCACCATACGCAAGTGTTACATCGTCTGTGCCGTAGTAATTTAAGTGTAAAATTCCGTTAGCTGTACTACTTGCAGATTTACCCTCAATATGTCTTGTCTTAATGTTACCATTTGCAGCACCTCCAACCATAATAGCAGTAGCTGCGC
>Ga0208767_1001985_pt1 | contig 15767 bp, 19 predicted proteins | sample VirMetDEL_Mar_21_FD_184514 | JGI IMG/M metagenome (GOLD analysis project Ga0208767, IMG submission 184514) | Aqueous microbial communities from the Delaware River and Bay under freshwater to marine salinity gradient to study organic matter... | ecosystem: Environmental > Aquatic > Marine >... | reverse complement strand
TAAACGAGCCATTCGTTACCGATCCTGCGGTCTGGTTGACAATTGTTTCAAGATTGCCTGTGCTACTAAAGGGGACAACTTCAATCGCCATTATGAAGTCGTGATTCTAATAGTCAGAGTGCCTGGGTTTTGCACTTTGGGACAGAACACGGAGAAGCGATCTGCGTACAAAGCACTGGAACCTTTAGCCGTCGAGAGCGTGTTGACCGTATCGTTAAAGATATCTTGGTAACTACTCGTCAGGCTTACGTCGCTCGTACCCAGCATTGTCGGAGCTGAAGGATTAGGATCGTCTGTGTAATGCGGGTGTGTACTTGGAAGCAAGGCTTTCGAGCCGTACTTGTGAGCAATCGCCCCTTCTATGTTCTGCCTTTGCGTCGAATCTATGGCTCCTTTAATCAGCCACATTTCTGAAATGCCGCCAGAGAAACGAATGTAATACTGGTTGCCGCTGATTTGATACAACGTTGCACCAAGAACATCGAAGGTCCAAGGCTCTGATGCGTGCTGAATAGTTTGATCCGTATAAACAGCCGTACCGTTAATATGTTCAGTGAAATAAGTTCGACCGTTGGTGTTGTAACTTACAGTCATGACTCTGATTTGATCATGAGCAAGCAGGGCGGAACTGTGACGGTACTGCCTAGTAGAACCACTGAACACGCCTTGTCGTGTAACGTGTGCCCCCCAGTCTCCGTATGCCGCTTGGACAGTGCCACTGCTATCAGACCCAAGCATCATTCGGTAAGTGCCGCTATTTTTTTTACCGACCGCCGTGACGATAGTCCAGTCTTCATCGTAATCAATGTCAGACTCTCCACCGTGGTGGTCAAGATAACTACTCCACCCATTAAAATACACACAAGGGTTGTCGTTAGGATTTGATTGATAACCTAAACCATCTTGGTCTGCGTAGTACGAAGGGCGTTTAGTAGAAGTCTGTTGCCTGTAACTTTGGCTTTCTTCTGAACTTGGATGAGCATACCAAATATCCACTGCGTCGGTGTCTGACTTTGCCGACCCTAAATCTTCGGCCCTCATCATCCAGTAAACGCCACCTTCTGGTAGGTCGTCAATGTCAACCGCTACATTAACGTCTGGCAATCCTTGAGAGACGTTGCAGGTCGCATTGCCGCTACTCAGTTTGGCTTCAACCTTTGTAATAGAAACATTCTTTGCCGGACGAAAGTGAATGTCTTGAACGAAGCCGTTACCGAAAGGGCTAGGGCTAGGCACACCTAAATCAAACTCATACGTCGCCACTACGCACCCCCCGCCGCAGTGTGACCCGCAATGCAAGCCTGTAGGTGGGGATACCACGGGCTGTTCGTGTCCACCTCGGTGTCCATCTTCTCAGCCATCAGATAATCCATGAGGTACTGAAGAGCCATTTCAGCATTCGGTGGAACCCAAGGCGTAGGGTCTCCCAGCTGGTGGGCACCGTTCGCCACAAGGTCGTCGTCCAAGTCCTGCATCTGTTGTGCAGTCAAGTCGCCGTCAATGTACGGCTCTGCGGATTCCATGACAGGAGTCACTCTTACCACCTAAAAAAAGGGCCGACCGTCCAACATTGGGAAAGCCGACCCTTCATGAAAGACCCGCCAGTCTTACTCTTCGATCAGTACAATCTCCGAGCCGCCAAACTCCCACATCCTTCGGGTGCCGTTCTTCTCCCAGCCGAACTGATACAGTTTCGTCGTTTGACTTCCACCGTCTGTTGCGACTGTGACCGAATGCTTTTGCTGGATGACCGGCAATGCACCTTCTGGAATATCGATCCGAAATGGGAACGTCAGTTTCGGCCCTGTTACCAGCAAGCCCTTGAGCTTGTTCTGGCGAGCAAAGGACTGCCCTTGCCCGGTGCCAACCACAGTGACCAGGCCCTCTGGCCCAATCCCGTCCCACTCGTACTCCTCCTGCTCCACCTAGACCCCTAAGAAGTCACGGTGTACTGGAAGGTGTAAGTGATCCCACTCGCACCAGCGGTCGAACTTGCTGTTGTAACGATCTGGGTTTTCACGAAATCGGTAGAAGACGCATTGGCACCACCGGCAATCGAGCCGGAAGGGGCAGTAATCGTTGGTGGAGTGGTGTTGGATGTGAAATCCGCAGTACCTCCAGTAACGTCCAACTCATTGGCATCTCTAGTGGTAAAGCCCGTCCCAATACCCAAACGGATTGTGGCACTACCATCTAAAGTCACAGAGTCAGTTCGATCAATCGTCAAAACACTGATCGTGGCTGCTGGGTCTCCGCTATCGTTTGCAAACTTGCACTTGTGATTCTTCACAAACGAACGGTTTCCCGCAGTGATTGCATCCCCCGCAGTAGCAGAATCAGAGCTTCCGTACTTAATCGCAGTAACCACTTGGTCCACTGTGCTTGCCGCTGAATACTCTTCAAGCGAAAAAGTGATTGCCATTACTTGGCCTTCTTTCGTTTCACAGCCTTCTTACCAGTCTTCTTTGCGTAACTGGCAGCGGCTTTCTTTCCTGATTTAGTGTAAGGAAACTTCTTCTTACCAACTTTTGGCATATACCTACTTCGGATCTTTGATCTGGAAACGGGTAAAGGTCTTCAAGAACAAATCGACACCACCCTCTTTTTCCCAGAAGTCTGGAAGCAACTTGTTGATCATGAACCAGGGACGATTCGGAATCGCCGCCTTGACCATCTGAGTTCCACCCAAAGACATGCCGTTGGACTTGTGCTTTGTGTGCCGGATAACGTCCAGCTCCTTGGTGAAGCTCATGACCTCGTGCGGGTACTTCTTCTTCCATACGTTCATGACGTTGACAAGAAGTCGCTCCTTGGCCCCTTTGATAGAAAGGGTCGGGGAAGCTGGCGAACCAGCCCCCCCATCCCGATAGGAGGTGTGTTTCACCATTAGCCTACGGTTACGCCCGTCCACTCACCGACAGCGTAGGGGTTGCGAACCACGAGGGTCAGCTCGTGCTTGACAGTTCCCGGCTGCGAATCGGTCGTCCTGGCCAGCTCCTCAGCAGAGGTCGGCTGCAAGAACGCCTTGGCAAGCATGTCACGCTGGAAGGCGTAGCAAACTCCCCCAGGGTTGTGACGAGAAAGGACCACAGAGACATTTCCGAAATCGGACTCGTAGTACATGACCGAGTTGCGGATGGTGTCTTGGGCACCGTCGAGGTTGCGACGGATCGTGCTTCCTGCGGTGAAAGAAGTGATGTTTCTCTTACCAGCAGGGTTTGCAAGAACCGTGTCAACTGCCGCACCAGCAGTCCACATCGTCTCAAGGAGACCGTTGAAGTCACCCTCGGTAAGCTGGTCGTTGGCATCGGCTGTTGCATCTCCCGTTGCCGCAACGCTGTGGTCAGCAGAGAGACTGAGGGGATCGGAGTAAGCAGCCGCTCCTCCACCACCAGGAACAAACGTCCCCAGACCCGCCATGTCACGAGCGACTGGAGTGCTTGCATTGCTTCCGTCTTCAGCCGTCGTTGCAGAAAGAAGAGCCTTCTCAGTGTTCCGGCCCAACTCACGCATTGCCTTGTCCAACTGGTAGGCAAAAGCGTCGGTCATGCCAGCGTTCTCGACGGCTCGCATGGTGTCCGTCACCTCGAAGTCACGACGGAAGATCGCCGTGTAGTTGCTCAAGCGAACCGGCTTCTTGGTGACAGTGTGATCGAAGGCAGCACCTTCCACAGAAGCGGTGGTGCTTACGGCCTCAAGATTGTCAACCAGCCACTCGTGGACGGTGGAACGTGCTTGAGCGGTGGCGATCATCGACATGAGCGGGGTATCCGCCGGGTCGATGTTGGAGATTACATCCGACAAGTCCTCACGGATGGAAGCCTGAAGGGTTCCGTCTGAGGTGCCGGTGTAAGTCGTAAATTTGTCAATAGATGCCATTGGCTGTTATAGCCGGGGCTTATTCGTGCCGCTTCCACAACTGGTGCTTCGCCAACAGATTCCGAGTGTCTTGGGCACGACCACTGTTCAAGGCGTTCGTGAGATCCTGCTTGAAGTCGCCTTCGCCAGTCGCCGGAGGTGCCGGGGCACTTCCTTCAAACTGGGCCGGGACTTGAGGAACCCCACCACCCTGCATCATTCGACGCAAGGCTGCGGCCTGAACCGCTCGATACATACCCGTAGGACTATTCTGCAATCCAGGGTCAGAGTCATACTCGTCTGCCGCCGCTTTGAAAAGCTCACTGTTCTGATGTTTCAGCTCAGGGAACTCTGCTTCCGCTTGCTGCCACGATTGTTCGGACACGGACTGAAACGCCTGCTGTTGATACTGCTGTTGCTGTTGCGTAAGCAGTCCCTCCAGAGTAGTGTTCGCCGTCCCCTGTGCAGACAGTTGAGCAATCTTCGACATAGCCTCGGTGTACTTCACGGGATCGTGGAAGTGTTCCGCCGCTATTTGTCTCAGGCTCTCGATCTGCTCATTGACCTGACTTGGTGGTTGCTGAGTCGGCTGTTGTCGCAGCATCTCCAGTTGCTCCTGAAGTTCTGCGGCCTTTGCCTCGGCTTCCTTTCGTTGAGAATTTACTTTTTGAAAACGGTCATACGGGACTCGGTGATCCTTGCCCGGTTGACCAAACCCCGAGGCTGGGGCGTTATTTCCAGTATTCTCAGACGATTGTGCCTCACCGGAGGCCGGTGCCTCCGAGCCGGGTGCCTGGACCCCGGACTGTTCTACCGGCTGGGCAGCAGGGGTGCCCTGATCTTCTCCTGCCATGTATCCTCCTTAACTCCAAATGTTATCATGGAGTTCCTATATTCTTAGAACTTACAACTATACTGTTTGTCAAGAACTTTTTTCTGTCGCCGCACATTCTGCAAAAACAGACGACATCAAATCTTCGACTCCACGGGCCATTCCCCGCACTTCATGCAGGACTGCTTCCTCCCGAGTGTTGATCAACGTATTGAACAACTCTGTTTTGATCCGCTCGGCCAACAACTCAAGACAGGCAAACTGCCCTGATTCAACCAAACTCCTACACGCTTGCCGGATCTCCCTCTCCTGGTCCTCTGGACTCAGGGTCTTCAACTGGTCCACCTTCGAGTCGTGGATCTGCTCCAACGGGCTGACTTCCACCCATCCCCCCTTCTTCTGGAAGCTCCGGCAGTATCATGTACATCCGGCTTCCCTGATTCGTCACCTGTGCCCCCTGTTGCTGCAACTGTTGCAGAATCGAGGCATCTCCCATCATTGCCATGTGCAGGGCCATGTGACCCATCAACAGCAACGTCAATTCTTGATCGTCGGCATTGGCCTGAATCGCTTGCTCCAACACAGGAATATGCAACTGGTGCGGGTCAGACTGATCCACCGGAGCCACCATTTTCATGGTCTGCATCAGCTGAATCTCTGACACCTGCCTTTGAGCAGCGTCCTCTTCAAACAGGCCCGGCCCCCTCAGAAGTCGCTTCGACGAACGGAAATCGCTGTTCTCGAAGTAATCCCTCAGCAGTTCATAGTGGTTAATGTACTGGCTGAACATGGGGTTCGAGGCAATCTGCATGTCGGTCATTGCCTTGTTGACCCGGCTACGGCTGGAGATATTGTCCAGCGTTCCGGTCGGCACCAGGTCGAAGTCTTTGTACAGATCGAAGCGATCAAAGACGATGGGGTCAGGACGACCCTCCACCGACAGCATGACCGACATATCCCCGTACTGTGCCCACAAGAAGATCGTCTGGCGGTGCAGCCTTCTCATGCTCTCTTGGAAAATCTGCAAGTCGAGGTTGGCCACCATGTCCGAGATTCTCGCAATCTCCGACACCTCAGTAGCCGTTCGTCGCTCGACTCGCTGGTTCACGTTACTCAGTCCGAAGTCCGTGATTCCAACGTATTCCTCCGCATACGCCTTCAGAGTTCGCTCCTCATTGTCAAACGAGAAGTCCAAAGGCTGCATGGTCAACGGCTTCACATCGTCCATTCGACGGACAGGAATGTAGGAGCCTGGACGGAATCTCAAGTTGGAAGAGTTACGGATCGACCCCTCTCTTACCAAGAAGGTCAGCGAGTTCTGGATCGACATGCGGTCCAGCTTCGCATTGTGCTGGGCGTTAATCTCCGTCTGAATGTCGTTCAGCATTTCAGGGATACCCCGAGGAGAGTACCAGCGTGGCTCACTCATTTCGTGAGTGAAACGGGTGAACGGCCACATCCCATGCTCATAGGGGTATTGGATCAGACGCAGCACCGTGTTGCTTCTCGGGCTGATCGTCATGACGCACTTCTCAGGAATGCCGTCACCATTGATGTCATGGTGAAAATAAATCTCGTAAATCTCCACGAACGAAGACTCACCGCTTTGCAGCGTTCCCTCACGAGTATCTTTAAGTTGGTCCAGCACTCCGTCAGTTCTCAGACGGTCGCTGGCTCGCTCTTCCTCTGCCACCTGAAATGCACCGGCTCGGTCATACATTCCATTGACTCCACGCTCCTTGATCGCCGAAGGCTTGAGGAACATGCGATGAGCAATCCACGGCAGATCGTCAATCTCATCCAGAGAATCCCAAGGCACCACAATGTCCCGAGGATCAACAAAGACCCAGCGAGGGGCGTTGTACTTGGTCTGCTGAATGCTGACTTCAATCTTGTCCTTGCCCGACTTGAACTGATTGAACATGGACTGGAAGGCCATCACGTCGTCGGCACTGTTGTTAATCACTCCCATTTGCTGGGCAACAGGAATCATGTCCTCTTCAGTGACGGCTTCTCGATCTAACTCCATGCCAGACAGATCCAGCTTTCGAGTCACCCGCTCCGTCTTGTGTTCCCAAATGCACTTCATGTAGGACTGACCGTAAGTCAGGAAGCAGTCAATCGAGTGGATTTGAGCTTCACGGCAACGGTTCATTCGGTAACGCAAGAGCCAGTCATAGAAGGACTCAATACGACGGGCACGTTCTGGGTCAGCGTCACCCAAGGGTTCAATCGAAACCACAGGGTTCATGCCAAAGACAGCATTCACGAAGACGGGCTTCTGGTGACGAATCACCTTATCCGTGAGAGGCAGGTTGATATTAGAAGAACCAGGCCACGGGAAGTCTTTCTTCTCCCGCATACCGTAACGCTTCTTGTACCACTCATCGCAACGGTTCTCCCATTCCGAACGGTGGCTGATCGCTTGGTCTACATAACCCACAACCTCGTGGATCTTGTCCTCTGAAATGTTCAGCTGGACGGCCCCTGACTCTGGGTGCTGTTCCATTCTAAACTCCGTATCCAGTTATGCCGTAGTCGTGAGCGTCATCGACCATGACGGATTGACTCATGCTGTACGCTGGCTCGTAGTCCAGCAAATACCGCAATGCGTCGATCATGTCTTTGCCTGTTTCGTCGGGACGCTCCTTGGCCCCGTACTCTTTCTCCATGTCACGCTGGTTCCAAATGTAGTTCTCGAAAGCCCAAATCATGTTCCTGCAAGAACGCATTACCAACAGTTTGGGTTCTCCCAAATCGGTGCGGAGTCTCTCATGAATCCGTTGGTGCCCCAACTGGATGTCGTTGTTTATCTCTGAGTAAAAGTCTAGCCCGTGATTGGCGTACTCTTCGATTAGAGTTGTTCCCGTCATGATCGAAGGAGTCTTACCGAAGTTCGGGTCAATGATTCTTTCGTAGATTTTCTCAGTGCCCTCTTCAATACGAATGATCGCAGCGTAATCACGGACAGACTTGTGTGCTGTCTTGATCTTGCCGAACTCGTCATGAGGCCACTCTTTGTAGCAAATGATCTGGTCTTTCGGATTGACAGCAAACCACGCCATGTAACTCGGACGACGGTCGTGTGGGTCCATGACCATAAAGCGAGGCCACTCATCGGGAATCTTGAAATCATCAATGACATGCTTGTCTCTTGCGAACGTGGGAAATATAGACCCCGACAAGTGGCTAAACTTTCCGTGGATTCGAGCTTCAATCTCTTCTGGTAACAGGTCTTTGATAAAAGATTCTTTCTCGTGCTCAGGGATATGCGGGTTGTCCATCAAGTCTAGATGGAACGCTCCAATCCTGTGACCGTCTGCTTTGGCGTAAAGCTCTGAGTAAATCCACGGACACGCCAGCGGTGTAAGCGTAAACCAGATTCTTCCGCCGTGATCGAGACAGCCTCGTCGCACTGAAACAAACACGGGCCTTGGAGGTGGCTCGTCGAACCACACCCCATGCCAGTCGTGGCCCTCGTAGGTCGCCGGGTCCTGTTTGTAACTACCAATGTACAATCGGCTGCCCGTCGAGAAGGTCAACACCTCGGGGTATCCGTCGGTTCCGTTCCGGCTGTGAGTAATCCAATCCTTAGGACAGAAGGTTTGAATCTTCTTCATCAGAATCTTGTCCACAGACTTTCGACGGTCATTCACCATTGCCAAGATATCTACAGGTCCAGACGGTAAGTGATCTCTGTTTCCGTCAGGTCGGAATCCCATAAGGTGGGCAATCGTTTCAATCACGCCGACGGTAGACTTGCCGGTACGGTTGCCCCCAGTAATCAATCGGATTTTGGCTGGAGACTTGAGGAAGTTGATTTGATCGCCATAAGGGTCAAAGAACAGGAAGGGACATTCCTGCATGACTCTTTGCTTTTCCCTTAATCTCTTAAACTCTTCTTCAAGTTCTTCTCGATCACTCATCGTCAAACTCGTCTTCCTGAGTTTCGCCGACACTCTTTCTTAACTGCACCACCTGTGCTTGCAGTTCGTTGGTCGGCATTTTCGTCGGATCAAATCCCACGCTGACCCCCACCATGTTGACTTCAGGCTTCGCCAGCTCGGGATAGAACACTTTGATGAAATGCTCCATTGAGCGGGAGTCCCCGTCTCTGGCCTTCTTGAACAGGGCGATGGCGACCTCGTGGCCGTTGTCTCGGACCAAACGCATGGTGAAGTCCTGGACCAAAGCCTTTACGTCTGAGCGAGCGAGGTTGTAAATCTTTCCCTTAAAGTAATCATTGGCCTTCTTGCGAGCGTCGCCGACCTCTTCGTCACAATCCGAGGCGTTAAAGAAGACCAGTTCGGTGTAACGAATCGCCCACCAGATCAAATACAAACCAAGTTGGTTAGCGGCATTGTTACCCACAATGTCCTCTAAACGGTTGTAGTACCGATCCCACGGCCCAACCGTCTTTAACTCGTTCTCAAACTTAGACTTAGAGACGACCCCATCTTCAAGAGCGAACATGCGACTAAGAGCTTTGGCGAGGTCAAAAAGACGAGCCTTAGCCTTTTCAGGCAACTCCCGGATTGCCGCCGTTCCTGCGTCGATTCCGGCTTTCTGTATCGCTGGAACCATTATCGGCCTCTGATCCGGGTCGTCTGCTGCCGGATAGATTTTCTCCATAGGATATACATACCATAATGTTATTCAGCAAAACTACCCTCTTGTTGTTTCTTGCCAAATATCGTCAGATGGGAAATTGCAAAGGCACGATAGGAGGAAAACAGAATGGCCAAAAAGAAAAAAGTGGGTCAGCCCCGCAAAGACCCAAGCCGCATCAAAAAGCAAGTCGGCATTATGCTAACACCGGACTCTCAGGAGTTTCTTGATGAAATGGCAGAAGGATCGGGCGTAAGTAAAAGCACGTTCGTCGAACTGTTGATTCGCCAGGCTTACCGACGCTACGAAAACAGCGAAGAAAGCTTTATCGTTTAACCCTCTTGCCCCCCACGGTATATTTCTGTATAGATCTATATGCCTCATGGGGAGGCAGTTAGGGGGAACGATGGCTCAGAAAGCCAAGCAGCGTTTGATCTGCATGGACGATTCCACGCACGACCGGCTCCGTCTTACGTCGCAGTATTACGGAATGTCCATGAGCAAAATCCTCAGCGGATTGGTGCAAGCCCATTTGCCGGAAGCCCAGAAGCTCCAGCAGAAAATGGATGCCAACCCGCTGGGGGTTTTGCGTTTTGAGTTACATGACGAGAATCCGGTACCACCACCGAATCTCAAGAAGGACAAGAAAGACCCGCCACTGACGGTGGACTACGAGTCGGTCAAGAAGTGGTGGAACGATACGGTTCGCCACCGTCTGCAAAAGCCTAAGTTAAAGTATTTGAGCGAAAAGCGGAAAGCCTATGTCCGTAAGCGGATTATGGAGAATCCCGACGTTCTGGAGCAGATCGCCGAGGAAGCGAATCATGTGGGCAAGTTCTATCTGGAAGCCAAGAGTTGGGGACACTTCGAGTGGCTCTTTAAGAGTGAGGGTAATCTTCACAAGTTCTTAGAGGGCACTTACCGAGACCCCTCGAATATTCCTCAGCCCACTTTGGAAGCGACATGGGAGCCTCCGAGCTGGTTCCCAGATGACTGGAGAATCCACCCTAAGTTCCGCAAGATTGCTATTGAGCAGTATCACTGCCCGTCTGAATTGTTGGTGTAGCCATGCAGCAAGCCCCGACCTACAAACATTCGTTTAACGACCTCATCTCCCAAATCCCTCGCAAGGTGGAGGTTTCAGTAGACGGCCCACGAAATATGGTGGTGCTGACTCTGTACCAAGACGACGGAGAAACGGTCCTCTTCGACTTCCCCAGCCAAGAAAACAACTTGCTGGTGCTAAAGGACGATCAAGCACAAATGGTCCCGCTGTTTCAGTTTGCTTCCAGCTTGGGCCTCAGCGACACCGTGGCAAGGAAAATCAAAGACCAGGTGGTAGAGCTTTACCACTGGATGGAAGCATTCCCCCACCCCGATTACAAAACCATCGGAGCAGGGGAATACCGGCAAATCGTTGTTAAGAAGATCGAGGAGATTAACGAACAGCTACAATCACTTTCCATCAACAACGGGGTTGATAGCAGTGGCACCTCCGCTGACACTAGGACTTCCGTACTTCTCCTTGAAGAGTTGAAAAGATTGCAGGACCAACTGGAGGTCTTGGAATCAAACTTTTCAGTGGGTTCTAAAGTGGAGACTACCGACTATGACTTTTGAACCAAGCCTCAAACCTATCCATGGAGTCCATGCGATGGCTGACGGAGGACTTGAGATAGGTCTCGGTAGTTTGCAGGCTGGCGTGGCCGAGCCAGGACTGAACCGTTCGCAGGTCCACTCCAGCCATGACCCAGTGCGTTGCAGCAGTGTGGCGGCAAGTGTGCAGGCACCCGTACTCGATTCCCAAGTCTTCCACAGCGTCACGCATGAACCCCTGCCAAATCTTCGTCAGGGTGTGACTTGTAAGTGCGTGGCCATTCTTTTGGCTACAAAAAAGATACGGAGAGTCCGACTTTCTTCGGTGCCTCTTCACAATCCTGCGGATCGCCGTGGGAATGGGCACCGACCGGGCCTTGCCCCCCTTTCCATTGAGGATCGGGAGCAGGTCTCCGTCGAAGTCGGAGTACCGCAAACACGCCATTTCCTTACGTCTGAGCCCCATGAGCAATCCGATGCTGGAGAGCAAATGCTCTTGAGGATCACGCTTTGCGTAGTGAACCAGACGGATGACTTCCTTTTTAGAAAAGAACTTTTGACGAGGTTGGGATTTGGAGGCACCCAGCTTACGAACCGTGACGGTAATCGGTATTTCGCAGAACCGAATAAAGGCCAAGACAACAGACAGGTGAGTTCGAGCAGTACCTCTGGAGCGGGTCACAGAGAAGACCCACTGAGCGTAGCTCCTCAGCAAGCTGTCGTTGATCTTGGGGTTGCCCTGCTTTTCCAGCCAGGGCAAAAAACGCCGACAGATGTATTGCTGATAATTGCTCAAGGTGGCCTGCGACAGCGGCTTCCTTTGGCAGAACTCTTGGAACTGTTCTTTAGAGATAGGGGGTTTTAATTGAATATTCACATGGAACAGAATAGGTCACACATAGACCAAAGCAATAGCCAGCCTTTTACCATTGGATCTATACAAACAGACATTCAAGGTTACATCGAAACTTTGCATAAACAAATCGGCGAGCTGACCGGAACGGTCACACAGCTTCGTCAAGAGGTGACGGACCTGAAGTTAATCTTACTCGACAGAGAAGAAGGACTGGGTTCGGACTAACAATGTTCATTTCTTTCCCCCCTCTCCGAGTTGCCCAGACCTTTCAACGGTTTCCTTCCGGGCACTTTCTCTCCGATGCACACGCTCGGGGAGGGGGTTTATATTGAGCCAGCAACTCTGCCCTCGGTGCTTGGCCACCGGCACCCGATCCAGCCTAAAGACCCAAGCCGTCGAACTACACACCCACGGCTCTGCAAAGATTCTGCGATGTGAAAGCAAACGACATCACACTTCAGGGATGTGTGGCTATTGGTGCTGGGTGCCCACGGACCCGGCTCCCCTTGAAGACGAGAACTAGAATCTTCCCGACTCTTTGCTAGACTGACAGCGACGGACGCAGAAAAGGCTTTATGCTGATCTGCCGCTGGTGCGACAAAGAAACCCGGCTTGAGGATTTTTGCAAGACCAAAGATCGTCATGGGAAAAACCGTAACCAAGTTTGCCGTATATGCTGGAATAACCGTTACCGCAGCAATATCGCTCGTCACGCTTCCATACAAATCTCCAACTCTCGCAGAAGGGTACAGGCCAAAGGTCTGCCTTATGATCTGACCAAAGAGTGGTTGATTGCAAAACTAAAGGCCGGGAAGTGTGAGCTGACGGGTCTTCCATTTATTTTTGATTACAAGCAACGGGCTGGTCCCCAGTCCCCCACCCTAGATCGCATCTTGCCTGAACTTGGTTACACGAAAGCCAACACTCGGGTGATCTGCTTTTCCGTAAACTGCCTGCTTAGTGAGTATGGAGATGCAGAGGCTCTCCGCATGGCTTTGCATTTGGTGAAAACTTTTGAAGGGAAAATCCGTGACTGACAAAGAAGTCCAAGCGTTTCTAGGAAAGACTGTCCGAATGGTATGGGTGGACCCAACTGCCGCAGAAGGCGGTTGGATCACGGAAGAAGAGGCTTTAGAGTTAGTGCCGTCAACGTGCTACACCGTGGGGATTATCCTCAAAGTGGACGATGGCGTAACAGTGATCGCTGGCAGCGGAAGCGTGGATGCAGACGATGGCGGCTATGGAGACGTGAACGCCCTGCCCACCTGCTGCGTCCGTGAGATCAAGGAGTACCATGCCTCAGCCGAGTGAACCCAACAAACCCCCGGTCGATGACTTTACCGTCTTTGAGCCGTTTGTTTCCTACGACAGCAAATACGACCACTACCGCCTGCTCCTGGTCTTTGGAGAAGACGACGCACAAACCATCGACATTGGCCTGTCTCGCAAATCCTTAGAGAAACTTCGCAGCCTTTGCAGTAACGCCTTACAAATACAGGACTTAGACTAACACTGCATGGGCATTATATAGTGACAATATGCATTTATATGAGGCAGGCATGGGCAGGGCTTATGTTCCGGTAATACACTCCTTTGCTGCCAGGAAATACTTTGGAGGGCAAAAAAACTTTGAGACGCAAGTCTAGGAGTCACCGATATTTGGAACTATGGGAAAAATACTTAGAAACTTGGGACTTGACAAGGTATTGGTACATCGGTTGCAATTCACATCCGAACACAAGCCAACCCTTCTCTGAGATATAAAAAACTAACTCGTTTGTTGCTTGCAACAAACAAAGAGAACTTCAAGGGAGATTCTGTCTAGCCAGAGCCAGACCACACTCTTAGCTCCCAACTACAATCTAAGCCTTTCTGTCGCTCCCTAGCGGGTCATGCAAACCCTCCGCTGGGGAGTTTTTTTATTTACACACCAAACCCCTCCAAAGAACCAAAGACCACAAAATAGCCACGGGGGCTGCCGGGCTGCGGTGGGTTGAATTACACACCAAACCCCTCCAAAGAACCAAAGACCACAAAATAGCCACGGGGGCTGCCGGGCTGCGGTGGGTTGAAAAAAAATATAAGGGGTGATGGGGGTGTGGGGGTGGAGGCCCCGCCCCCCCCCGGGTGCCCCTGCGGTCGTGCGGTGCAGTCGGTCCTGGTGCGGACGAATCGAGGTCCGAGGTACACGGGACCGGACCCAATCCCCTAGCCCTATTCCCTAGCTGCTCACCCTTCCCTTTACCAGGTGCCCTGGAGTATTTCCCACAAGTAGATATATGGAGTTATATTGTGATTTTTTCATATTCGGTTAGAATAGGCGTAGCTCGGATCGGTTTCCGAGCATGAAGGGTAGGAGTTTCTTGTTTCGATATTTCTCAAAGCTTGCGAATGAGCTTCATAACCAGGAGATGGCATCGCCTGATCCCGTGAGGTGGTACCACTGGTTTGCCAGAGTTTTGTTTGTAGTTGCTACGTTGTGTTTTGTGGCTGAGGCGTTTTGAAGGGTAGATCGTTATGAGTTCCTTAGATTTTTTGCTGCTCTGCGGAGAGCTTTGTATTGATCCCTCAATTGCTAGAGAAGATGAAGAACTAGTAAGACTCGTGAGGGCTAACGCAAGCCTAGACGAATTGCGTCAATACATGGAAGAACACTTTTAATTTGAAAGGTAGAAAAATGAGCTATATCGATTGTGTCAAATATCCGGAGAATGATACCGGTTCGGATGTCTTTACTTGTTTCATCGATACCGAAAGGTTTCTTGAATCGAGACTCGGCACGCCTATTGAGCTGCCAGGTTCCGATCGTGATATCACAGAACAGGATCAGCAACTCGGTTTCGCATACGGGATTCTCCACGGTACCGAAACTTCCACCGATGAATTGCAGCGTGCAATAGAAGTCACCTCGACTTTCCTCACTGTCAATTCAGAAACCGACTTCGATTCTGATTTTTCGTATCGTGTTATCTACGATCCGACCGTGTCCGGTGACCACCTTTACTGTGAGTGTATCGTGATCGTATCGGTTGCAAGGGGTAACGGTTATCACACGGCAAACTATGGTCCGGATCGGGTGTATCATTGTCCCGATGGGCTTGTCGAGTGCGGTTTCTTCGACTGGTGTTTAAGCTGGACTTCTGACCTCTGGAACCCCGACGAACAGATGCGGTACACCGCTGGATATTCGAATTCAGCATCGAATGACACAGACCGCTATATCGACAAACTAAACAAGTCGGATGAAACCGATCCCACTTGGAAAGATGGTCAGCTGGTTGTCACCCTTGCCGATGGTGATACCGCAACGTTCACCCCTTACTTGTAATCGATTCTGATTCTGTCCCGGTTCCCATTGTGGGGGCCGGGATTTTTTTCGGTTCTGTTTTTTGAAAGGTAGAAACATGACAGAACAAAAGATTCCCGATGGCAGTGTAGATATTGTGGAGAACGTCCGAGAGCTGGAAGCATTCCTCGATGCGTTCTTTGATCATCGGGTTTTTAGGAATCCCGATGGCGAGCTGGAAGCATTCGATATTCCCGATCACCAGGAGTATCCAGAGTTTTTCTATGACTCCGATGGCGATCTGATCCCGGAGATTGAAGACAAGTACGATGGCGATGTGAACTTCTACGACTGGCTGCGAGATCAATTCTCCATCGATGTGTGCTATGAAAGAACGGATGACACAAAGCAAGACCGAAACTTAAATCGGGTTCAGCAATACCGTGTATCGGGTTGGTCGATCGACATCACTTGTGGCGGACCGTCCGTCTATTTGAAACGTGACCCGTTCTCAGGTTGCGTTACTTACGTTCATTCATCGGGTGTCGTTTCATGGGCTGACCCTTCTGGACACTTCGCACCACGAACCAGCATCGAATTTAACTCTGCTTTGGGTGACCGTATCCACGATTACATCCAGGAGTTTTACGCATGAATCCAGAATGCCAGATCCTCATCGGATATTTTCTCCTGTCGGTTTCGATGTCCTCGATATCGGCAGCGGTTCGGAT
>Ga0208767_1001981_pt1 | contig 15786 bp, 8 predicted proteins | sample VirMetDEL_Mar_21_FD_184514 | JGI IMG/M metagenome (GOLD analysis project Ga0208767, IMG submission 184514) | Aqueous microbial communities from the Delaware River and Bay under freshwater to marine salinity gradient to study organic matter... | ecosystem: Environmental > Aquatic > Marine >... | reverse complement strand
AGAAAATAGGATTTACCCCGGATAGTGAATACGAGTTTATAATAAACGGTGAAAGATTATACAGGGTAATGACAAAGGAAATTTCAATTAAATATGAATATAAAAAAGAAGAAAGAGAGTATAATCCAAGCTGGTTATAGAGCTGTTGACGAATTAGTAAAAGTAGCAAAAGAACCGATTGTGGAAACTGATGATGATGTATCTGCGGATAGATTAAAAAATGCAGCTGCTACAAAAAAGTTAGCTATATTTGATGCTCTCGAGATTTTAAATAGAATTGAACAAGAACAAGCTATTTTAGAAAACAAACCTATACAAGATGAAACAAAAGCATTTAGTGGGTTTGCTGAAAAAAGATCTAGATAATGAGTTATCAACAAACATTATATAAGATTATTGAACCTATTAAACGAACAACAATACATAGGTTAAATAAAAAGAAAGCTTGGGAATATGGTTATAACAAAGAACACGATGTGGTTGTTATAAGCAAGACTGGTAAGATTGGGGAGGTATATGAAATACAAAACTTAAAGATTGCATTACCTGAAGTAAATGAAGTGTATAGCAAACATGATAAGTGGACTCCACACGAATACCCTAGAGAATTAAAAAATATAAAAACAATATTTGACTGGGAAACATATCCTGCTCAATTTAAAGAAACATGGCATGCGTACATTAATAGAGAATTTACAAGAAGGGAAGAAGGCTTTTGGTTTAATAACAAAGGGAATGATACTTATATCACTGGCTCTCATTACAATTACTTGCAGTGGTCCAAGATTGATGTTGGGAAGCCAGACTTTCGAGAAGCAAACAGATTATTCTTCATTTTCTGGGAAGCATGCAAGGCAGATACAAGATGCTATGGAATATGCTACCTTAAGAATAGACGGTCTGGATTTAGCTTCATGTCAAGCAGCGAGACAGTTAATCAAGCTACAATCTCTTCAGATGCTAGATTCGGAATCTTATCGAAGACTGGTAGCGATGCAAAGAAGATGTTTACGGACAAGGTCGTCCCAATTTCATTACACTACCCATTCTTCTTTAAACCAATACAAGACGGGATGGACCGTCCCAAGACAGAGTTGGCCTACCGTGTCCCAGCATCCAAACTCACAAGAAAGTCCATCACCAGTACAGCCAAATCCAAGTCCACCACAGGGACGCTCGAAGGGCTCGATACAACAATAGATTGGAAGAACACAGGTGATAACTCGTATGATGGTGAAAAGTTAAAATTACTTGTTCACGATGAATCTGGTAAATGGGAAAGACCAGATAATATATTAAACAATTGGCGTGTTACTAAAACAACACTGAGATTAGGAAGTAGGATTATAGGAAAGTGCATGATGGGCTCAACATCCAACGCACTAAATAAAGGAGGAGATAACTTTAAAAAATTATATGATGACTCAGATGTTAAAAAAAGAAACCGCAACGGACAGACTAGCAGTGGACTATATAGTTTGTTCATACCTATGGAATGGAACTACGAGGGATTCATTGATTCTTTTGGATTACCTGTATTTGATACACCCGGAGCTCCTGTCGAAGGACCCCAGGGTGATAAGATCGATATTGGGATAATTGAACATTGGGAAAATGAAGCAGATGGTTTAAGAGATGATTCAGATGGATTGAATGAATTTTATAGACAATTCCCAAGAACAGAAGAACACGCATTCAGAGATGAAACAAAGAATAGTATATTTAATTTACAAAAGATATACGAACAAATAGATTACAACGATGGTACATTAACATCTGGTGCGGTGTTAAAAGGTAACTTTCAATGGGAAAATGGTATTAAAGATTCAAGAGTAATATTTACACCAGACCAAAACGGTAGATTTAATATATCATGGGTTCCTAGTTTAAATTTACAAAATCGTGTGATAGTAAAGAATGGGCGTAAACACCCAGGTAATGAACATATAGGGGCATTTGGTTGTGACTCTTATGATATATCAGGAACAACAGACGGAAGAGGATCTAAAGGAGCATTACACGGATTAACAGTATTTAGTATGGAAGATGCACCTGCTAATTCATTCTTTTTAGAATATATAGCTAGACCTCAAACCGCTGAAATATTTTTTGAAGATGTATTAATGGCATTAGTATTTTACGGTATGCCAATACTTGCGGAGAATAACAAACCAAGATTATTGTATTATTTAAAAAGAAGAGGATATAGAGGATATTCTATGAACCGTCCGGATAAAACAATAAACAAATTATCAACTGCTGAGAAAGAAATAGGTGGTATACCTAACTCATCTGAGGATATGAAACAAATTCACGCTGCAGCAATTGAATCATATATAGATAAATATGTGGGATTACAAGAAAATGGAGATTACGGTAATATATATTTCAATGCAACGTTAAACGATTGGTCTAAATTTAACATAAATAATAGAACAAAACATGATGCCGCAATAAGTTCCGGTCTTGCCGTGATGGCTTGCAATAGGCATTTGTATCAACCAAAGCAATTAAAACAAACAAAAGTTTTAGATTTTGGATTTAAAAAATATAATAACAAAGGAAGTATTTCAAAAATAATAAAATAGATGAATATATTACCAAGAGGTGTATTCCCAAGCCAAGCAGTTTCAAATGCTGAGAAAGCAAGTGAAAAATATGGTTTAGAGATTGCAAGAGCAGTTGAATCAGAATGGTTTAAAAGAGATTCTGGTACAGCTAGGTATTACGCTAATAGAGACAATTTTCACCGTTTAAGATTATACGCTAGAGGTGAGCAGTCGATACAGAAATATAAAGACGAATTATCTATTAATGGTGATTTATCATATTTAAACATAGATTGGAAGCCTGTTCCTATTATACCTAAGTTTGTAGATATTGTAGTGAATGGTATTGCAGAAAGAACATATGATGTAAAAGCATATTCACAAGATCCAGCTTCAGTTCAAAAAAGAACAGATTATGTAGAGTCTTTATTAAAAGATATGAGAACTGTTAATTTTTCAGATTCAGTTTATAATGAGCTAGGAATAAATATATATGAAAACGACCCAGATACACTACCAGAAAGTGAAGAGGAGTTAGAGCTTCATATGCAGCTAGATTATAAAGACTCTGTTGAAATAGCAGAAGAAGAAGCTATTAACAATGTATTTGATCATAATAAATATGAACTAATAAAGAAAAGACTTGATTACGATATAGCGGTTATTGGTATGGGTGCTGTTAAAAACGAGTATACAACATCTGAGGGAATTAATATAAAATATGTAGATCCAGCAGATTTAGTTTATTCTTACACAGAGTCACCATATTTTGAGGATATATATTACGTAGGTGAAATAAGAAAAGTGTCTGTGGTGGATTTAAAAAAACAATTTCCTAATTTAACAGATGAAGATATAAGGAAAGATGTTGAGGGCCAGGGAACAAACGCTAAGCTATATAATAAGTCTTACGCCGGTAATGATAGCCAAGATAATTCTCACGTGTATGTATTATATTTTGAATATAAAACTTATAAAGACCAAGTACATAAAATAAAAGAAACCTCTTCAGGAGCTTCTAAAGCTATTAAAAAAGATGATAATTTTAATCCACCTAAAGATTCTAGATCTAGATTTACTAAAGAGTCTAGAACAATAGAGGTTATTTATGAAGGCGCTAAAATAGTAGGTAATAATAAATTATTAAAATGGCAATTGGCTGAGAACATGACAAGACCAAAGTCAGATACAGTTAAAGCTCAGTTTAGTTATAATATTGTAGCACCAAGAATATATAAAGGTAGAGTTGAATCTCTTGTAAGTAGAATGACAACGTTCGCTGATATGATTCAATTAACGCATTTAAAATTGCAACAGGTATTATCAAGAATGGTTCCTGATGGAGTTTATTTAGATGCTGATGGTATTGCTGAAATAGATTTAGGTAATGGAACAAATTACAACGCGCAGGAAGCTTTAAACATGTATTTCCAAACAGGGTCTGTTATAGGTAGATCAATGACACAAGACGGTGAATTTAATAATGGTAAAATTCCAGTGCAAGAATTGCAATCGTCCGGATCTAATGCAAAAATATCTAGTTTAATAAGTTCGTATAATTATTATTTACAAATGATAAGAGATGTGACCGGATTAAATGAGGCAAGAGATGGATCAACACCAGATAAAAACGCTTTAGTTGGTTTGCAAAAAATTGCAGCAGCTAATTCAAATACAGCAACAAGACACATATTACAAGGTGGATTATATCTTACACTAAAAACAGCTGAGGCAATATCACTTAGAATATCAGACGTGTTAGAATTTAGTCCAACACGAAAATCTTTTATACAGGCTATAGGCAGATCAAATGTGGGGGCTTTAGAAGAAGTTAAAAAACTACAACTTCACGATTTTGGTATTTTCTTAGAATTAACACCTGATGAAGAAGAAAAACAATTACTTGAAAATAATATACAAATGTCTCTTCAGAAAGAACAAATTAATTTAGAAGACGCTATTGATATTAGAGAAATAAGAAATTTAAAACTTGCTAATCAATTATTGAAGTTAAGAAGAAAGCAAAAATTTGATAAAGATAGACAACTTCAGCAAGAAAATATTCAAATGCAAACACAATCTAATGCTCAAGCAGCACAAGCAGCTGCTCAGGCTGATGTTCAAAAGCAACAAGCTATAACACAGAGTAAGGCTCAACTAGCGCAAGTTGAAGCGCAGTTAGATGCCCAAAAACTAGAAAGAGAAGCTGAAATTAAAATGATGTTGATGCAAAAAGAGTTTGAAATGAACATGCAGCTTAAAGACGCTGATTTAAATGTAATTAAAGATAAAGAGAAGTTTAAAGAAGATAGGAAAGATGAAAGAACAAAAATACAAGCTTCACAACAATCTGAATTAATAGATCAAAGAAAAAACAATAAACCACCAAAAAAGTTTGAATCAGCAGGATTTGACAACTTGGGAGGATTTGGCTTAGAGCAGTTTGAGCCTAAATAAAAACTGCAAACACATTTTTATAATATTTTATCATGGAAGAAAACAAAGACGTCATAGTTGACGAAACACCAACTGCCGCAGAAAAGGAAGAACAAGTACTTGAAGCAGCGGGACAAGACACGGGTAAAACCGAAGACGGTATGTACAAAGTTGATTTAAGCAAACCGGCAGAACAAGAAACAGAATCTGTTCAAGAAGAACAAAAAGAAGAGGTTACTGAAGAAGCTCCAGAAGAAAATCAATTAACCTTGGAGGAGGTAATTGAAGAAGAAACAAACGAGGAACCTAAAGAAGAAGTACAGGGTTTACAAGAAGAAGTAGAAGAAGCTGTACAAACCTCACAAGACACAGGAATAGAATTACCAGAAAACATTCAAAAAGTTGTAGACTTTATTAATGAGACTGGTGGAACGCTAGAGGATTATGTAAAAATTAATCAAGATTATTCTAGCATCGACGAATCTACTTTGTTATATCAATACTATAATCAAACTAAATCACATCTTACAAAAGATGAAATTGATTTTTTAATTGATGATAATTTTTCATTTGATGAAGAAGTTGATGAACAAAGAGATATTAAGCGTAAAAAACTCGCTTATAAAGAAGAAATTGCAAAAGCCAAAAGCTATTTGGAAGGATTAAAGGATCAATACTACAAGGAAGTCAAGTTGGGTTCTAAGCTAACCGATGATCAGCAAAAAGCCGTTGAGTTTTTCAATACTTACAACTCTGAACAATCAGACCAAGCAAAGCTGCAAGATAAGCAAGTTAATCATTTTAATAATGAATCTAAAAAAGTTTTCAATGACAATTTCAAAGGTTTTGAATTTGAAGTAGGGGACAAAAAGTATAGATACAATGTTAATGATAAACAAAAAGTTTTAGATAAGCAAGCAGACATATTTAACGTGCTAGATAAGTATATCAGTAAAGATAATATGTTACAAGACGCTAAAGGTTATCATAAAGCACTCTTTGTTGCAGACAATGCAGATGCAGTTGCAAATCATTTTTATGAACAAGGTAAAGCTGATGCTATAAAACAGTTAAATGCAGATTCAAAAAATATAAATATGGATCCGCGTAAAACTGGCACAGTTGAAACTGAAGGTGTAAAAATAAGAGCAATTTCAGGTGAAGATAGTTCAAAGTTAAAAATTAAACTTAGAAAATAACTTTAAAAAAATAAATAAAAATGGCAGTAATAACTCCAACGGGTGGTACCAATTTAAACGCGGTACCAGCTCCAGTTAAACAAACGCTAGCAACAAACTACCTATCATTTACAGGTGGTGCTAACGATTGGTCACAGCAGTACTTACCAGATTTATACGAAGCAGAAGTTGAAAGATATGGAGACAGATCTATCGCTAGCTTCTTAAGAATGGTAGGTGCAGAAATGCCTATGACTTCTGATCAAATCATTTGGTCTGAGCAAGGTAGACTACACTTAACTTACACAGGTGCATTAAACACAGCAAATGGTCTTGTGACTATTGCAAATTCTGGCACTCACGCAGTAAGAGTAGGTCAAACAGTAAAAATTAAAGGTGGTGCATCAGGTAAAGTTGCTAACGCATACGTGTCAGCAATCGCAGCAGACAACACTACTTTAACGCTTAAGAGATACGATAAGGCATTATTTAGTACAGCTCCAGCATTTACAAACTCTGAAGCAGTAACAATTTTTGTTATTGGTTCTGAATTTGCAAAAGCTACGAACGGTATGACAGGTGCAGTAACGCCATCTTTCAAGTCGTTTACAAACAAGCCAATCATATTAAAAGATAAGTATGAGATTTCAGGATCTGATGCTTCTCAAGTAGGTTGGGTTGAAATTACAGGTGAAAACGGACAATCAGGTTACTTATGGTACCTAAAGGCAGAAGGTGATACAAGAACTAGATTCGAAGATTACTTAGAAATGTCTATGGTAGAAGGTGAATTAGCAGCGGCAGGTTCTGGTGCAGCAGGTGTCACTGGAATAGGTGGTACTGAAGGTTTATTCGCGGCAATCGAAGATAGAGGTCACGTAACTGCAGGTGTTGATGGAAACACAGCAACTGAAGATTTAGCTGACTTTGATGAGATTCTTAAGAAATTAGATACACAAGGAGCAATTGAAGAAAACATGTTATTTGTAAACAGAGATGTTGCATTAAACATTGACGACATGCTTGCGGCTCAAAATTCTTATGGTTCAGGTGGTACATCTTACGGTGTTTTCTCAAACAGCGAAGATATGGCACTTAATTTAGGTTTCTCTGGTTTCAGAAGAGGTTCTTATGACTTCTACAAAACAGACTGGAAATACTTAAATGATATTACAACAGGTGGTTCATTCACTAACATTAGAGGTGTAGTGGTACCTGCTGGAACATCAACAGTTTACGATCAAACATTAGGTAAGAACATCAAAAGACCATTCCTTCATGTCAGATATAGAGCTTCTGAAGCTGATGACAGAAAGATGAAATCTTGGACTACAGGTTCTGTAGGTGGTGCGACTACTTCTGATCTAGACGCAATGGAGGTACACTATTTATCTGAAAGATGTTTAGTAGTACAAGGTGCTAATAACTTTATGTTATTAAACTAATCCTTATTTAATATGAGATTTCCCTGGCTTCGGCTGGGGATTCTTATATTTTTTTATTATTTAATCTTATTATATTATGGCAACAAAAGTAACAACAGCCCCTAAATGGGAGATAAAAGATAGAACATACTATCTTATGAGTGGAAAATCACCACTTACATACACAATTAAAAGTAAAAGTATATTTTGGTTTGACAAAGAAAAAGGCTTTGAAAGAGAACTAAAATACACGGTAAACCAAAAAACTTGTTTCGTAGACGAATTTAAAGGCGATGCAAGACTTGGTCATATAGTTTTTGAAGATGGTATATTAAATGTACCAAAAGAAAAACAAACTTTGCAAAAATTAATGTCATTATTTCACCCTCAAAGGGGCCAAATATTTGCAGAATTTGATGCAGAACAGGAAGCAGAAGATGATTTAGATATACTTGAATTAGAAATAGAAGCTTTAATGGTTGCAAAATCAATGGATATTGATCAAGCAGAAGCTGTTATAAGGTCTGAGGTTGGATCTGAGGTATCTAAGATGACTTCTAAGGAGATTAAAAGAGATTTATTACTATTTGCTAAGAATGAACCACAACTCTTCTTAGAACTAGCTAATGATGATGATATTAATATTAGGAATATGGCTTTAAAAGCCTCTGAACTTGGAATATTAAGATTATCTGAAGATCAAAGAACATTTAAGTGGGCAAAAACTGACAAGAAAATTATGACAGTTCCATTTGATGAACATCCTTATTCCGCTTTTACAGCTTTCTTAAAAACAGACGAAGGCTTAGAAGTTTATAAATCAATTGAAAAAAGACTAAAATAAAGTCTCATTATAGTGATAGCCACTGTAATGGTGGCTATTATTATAATAAATAAAAAATATGGCAGTTAGTATAGATACAGTATATCAAAGAGTATTAGCTATTCTTAATAAAGAAAACCGTGGGTATGTAACACCACAAGAATTTAACTTGTTTGCAAACCAGGCACAGCTTGAAATATTTGAGCAGTATTTCTTTGATCTAAACCAATACGGTAGATTACCAAAGAATGATACTGAGTATTCTGATTTGCCAAAATTAATAAATGAAAAATTAAGTAAGTTTAAAAAGTCTGGGAGTATATCATATATGACGGACCATTTTCATTTACCATCCGATTTACATAAACTAGGAACTGTAATATATAATAATACAACACCTGTTGAGCAAATTGATAAGAAAAATTTATTAGAATATCAATTATCAAAGCTTACAGCACCTACAACTAGTAACCCTGTATATGTCCAAAACATAGGAAATACTTCTAATCACTGGGGGTTAATAGTTTACCCAACTACTATAAATACAAACATATCAATAACATATGTTAGAAAGCCAAACGCAGTTACATGGAGTTCCCAAACTATATTAGGTAATGCTTTATATAATGCTAGTGCTTCTACTGATTTTGAATTGCATGATTCTGAAGAAACAAATCTTGTAATAAAAATATTGTTATATGCAGGGGTAAGTATTAAAGATCCTAATATAGCTCAATTAGCAGATGCAAAAGAAACTAAAAAAATACAACAAGAAAAATCTTAATAAATGGGACTAATAACACAAACAGCTAAAGAATACTACACAGTAGCTAATAATTTTACTGGTGACGGTTCTAATAAAAATTTTACTGTTACATTTGACCCATTACCAGCTATAGAAAATGATTTTGTAGTATATCAAGCAGGAAATGAAATTGATGATGATCAATATACCTATGTTGCTAGTAGTGGTGTAATAACATTTACAACAGCACCAGCCAACGGAACAGTAATACAAGTTAAGTTAAAAAACATAAAGCACGGAAGTTATAGGTATATAGCTTTAAATGATATTGTAAATAACTTTATGGTTTCATATGTAGGGGATGGTAAAATTATTGATAATGCAAGAAAACTTGATGTATTGTTTCACACTAAAAGAGCAATACAAGAATTTAGTTATGATGTATCAAGAGTCGAAAAAATACAAGAAATAGAAGTAGGAGCATCTCTTACAATACCAATGCCCCAGGATTATGTTAATTATACACAGTTAGCATGGATAGATGGGGATGGATTAGAAAGAGTAATATATCCTTCAAAGATAACCTCAAGGCCATCACAAGCAATATTGCAAGATGATACAGCTGAATACTTATATGATAATGACGAAACATTATTAACGGCTACATCCTTAACTACAGAAAGATTTAAAAATGTACCAACTACAGAATTAAATGACGATTACTTTTATTCAGACAATGATAGAAATGCAATGCTCGGCGAAGGTAAAAGATTTGGTATAGACCCAGAAACTACACAAATAAACGGTGTATTTATAATAGATGAAGCAAACGGTCAGTTTGGATTCAGCAGTAATTTAGCAGGAAAAGTTATAACATTAAAATATGTTTCAGACGGACTTGGTACTGATAATGAAATGCAAATACATAAATTAGCTGAAGAAGCAATATATAAATACATAGCTCATGCGGTATTATCTGCAAAAGCAAACATTCCAGAATACATAGTAAATAGATTTAGAAGAGAAAGAAGAGCAGCAATGCGTAATGCTAAATTAAGATTATCCAACCTTAAATTAAAAGAGCTTACTCAGGTAATGAGAGGTAAGTCTAAGCAGATTAAACATTAATACATGCCAGAAATAAAAAACGCTTTCCTAAGTGGAAAAATGAATACAGACCTCGATGAGAGATTACTCCCTGAAGGTGAGTACAGAGATGCTTCTAATATTCAAATAGCTAGTACAGAAGGTTCTGATGTAGGTACTGTTCAAAATATAGTGGGTAATAAAATTGTTGCTGATACTATTGCGGGTGGTAAATGTGCTGGTATTATTGAAAATACAGAAACCGATAAAATATACGTTTTTATAAAAGGTACTTCTGTAGACGGTATAATAGAATACGACCCTACAAGTAATACACATAGGCCTTTAATATTAGATGCAAGGCCAATATTAACTAAAGTATTAAATTTTCCTGTAAATGATGATGATTCTATTAAAAAAATAACTGGTATAACTATATTAGATAATTTTTTAATATTTACTGATAACGAATCTGAACCTAAAATTCTTGATATATCAGATACTTCATTACTTTTTAATTCTTTAAATAGCACAAGTTTATATAATTATACAAGTAAAATAAACGGCATTAATTTTACAGAAGAGGATATTACTTTAATAACTAAAAAACCTGATAAAGCACTAGATGTTAAAATAAAAGTTTCTGCTATTACTAAAACAAACGAGCCAATCTTTGAAAATAAATTTGTGAGATTTGCTTATAGATTTAAATTTAATAATGGCCAAAGATCCCCAATATCTCCTTTTACACAACCAGTATTTTTACCTAGCGAAACTAATTCATACGATATAGACGAGGGTTTTAATAACCAAATGGAAAATAATATTGAAGCTGCTAAGTTATCGGGTTTTGAAGTAACCCATAATTCTTTAGAGGGCATTGAAATTATTTATAAAGAATCAAAAAATACTAATATATATCTTTATGATTTAATAACCAAAGCTGAAGCAATAACCGCTAATACTTCTGGTTATTCTGTAAATAAAACAGTTAAAAAAAGTGTTATACCTGAAGATCAATTGTTAAGGGCTTTTGATAGTGTGCCTCACAAAGCTAAAGCAGTTGATGTGGTAGGAAATAGAATAGTGTTTGGTAATTATAAAGATGGATTAAATATATTAGATTATAATCCTAGCTTTGAATCAATTAGCTTAGGTAATAGAACCACTATCGGGACAGAGGTAACAAGAGCGGGAACACTAACAGGTTCTTTATCTACTATAAAAGATACTAGAACAATAAAAACAGGTAGAGAATACGAAATAGGTGTAGTTTTCGAAGATAAATATGGTAGGCAAACCCCTGTTATAACAGCAGACGGAGGAGATAATTCAGGTACAAAAAAGGTAGATTTTGATATTGCAAGTTCAAATTTTGGTACTAAATTTATAGTTAAAATGGCTGGGGATTTTCCATCTGATCCAAGATTAACAAAATTTAAATATTATATAAAACCTAGCTCTAATAAATTTAATAACTTAATTGCTGAAAGAGTAGCAAACGATAAAGAAGATTCAGGCACATGCTGGTTGGTAGTCCCATCTTATGAAGTTAATAAGGTTAAAGAGGGACAATATATGATGCTAAAAAAAGCATTAAACTCTCAAACTAAATTAGTATATAACAATCCTAGTACCAACCCACCAATAACTCCTGATGATTTTAAATTTAAAATATTAGACATATCGGACGAAAAACCTAATAACATAGAGGCATCACAAGATTTTGATGGTAAATTTTTTGTTAAAGTAAAGAAAACTCCTAAGTTGATTGAAAGTATGTTTAGTAATCAAGGTTCAGCTGGGATAAACAGATTAATAAATGTAGATGAGTTTGATAATTTAGATTCTGATAATTCTCCCCCTGCTAATTCTTTATTTATAGGCCAAGTTGGTAATAATTTTAGAGAAGAAGAAGTACACTTTAAGTATTATTTTAAAGATGGTAAAATTATTGAACTTGAAGTTGATACCCCTCTAGGCTCAAACGGTCTACCAATAACTATTACTGATACGTTCGTTACTGGAAACGGTAATTTAGCATTTAATCAAAATAAAGATTCCGGGGCTAATGATTTTTGTAAGCTTTCAGACGCAAATAATAACACAGGATTTAAAGGGGGAGCTAACGCGGTATACCAAGACGGGGAAAATGAAATAACTGAAATATTTATAAGGGTTGATTCTAATAATGTACCTAGAGATGTGTTTGTTGAATATACAAATCAAAATGCAGTAGATATTAATACTTTAGGTGAATCACCAGCTGTATTTGAAACAATACCAGAAGATGAAGTATTAGATGTTTATTACGAAACAAGTGAATGTTTTAATAAAGACCAGTGGAATTCAGAAAGTGGGTTAGAATTATCTTGGCACAATGCTTATATAATGGGGAATGGAATTGAATCAAGCATTATTAATGACGACTTTAATAAAGATTTTATAGAGCCAGGTATAAAAGTTTCAACAACTATATCAGGTGATTATAAAGAACGTAATCAAAAAAGTTCTTTAATATACTCAGGTATATATAATTCACTGGGTGGCATAAATAAATTAAATGAGTTTAACATAGGTTTAAAAATAACCAAAGAATTAAATCCCGAATATGGTAGTATACAGAAATTATATACAAGAGATACAGATTTATTAGCTTTTTGCGAAGATAAAGTATTAAAGGTTTTAGCTAATAAAGATGCTTTATTTAATGCTGATGGAAATGTAAATTTAACTTCAACTACTAATGTATTAGGGCAAGCAAGGGCTTTTGCAGGTGACTATGGAATTTCAAAAAATCCTGAATCGTTTGCTTCACATGGATATAGAATATATTTTACAGATAAAGCAAGAGGGGTAGTTTTAAGAATATCAGGGGATGGTAGTACAGTAATATCAGATACTGGTATGTCAAGCTATTTTAGAGATAAGCTTTTAAATGAAACAGGACAAATTATAGGTAGCTATGATATACATTCTGATCAGTACATATTAACCTTGCCCGTAACAAATACATCCATAAGTTTTAGTGAAGACACTAAAGGATGGGTTTCAAGATTAGATTTTATTCCAGAAGCAGGGGTTTCTATTAATGGTAATTATTATACATGTTATTTAGGTAAACTATATTTACATCATGCAGCAGGTGAACAAAGAAATGTTTTTTATGGACAAAATGTTCCAGCAGGAATAAAATTTATATTTAATCAAGAACCATCAGCTATAAAAAACTTTAAAAATATATCCTACGAAGGAACAACTGGGTGGGGTAATGTTAATGCTGGTGTAATAACTGATCAGCAAGAGGGACAAATATTAGAATTTAAAGAAAAAGAAGGTAAATATTTTGGATTAATATCAGGTGTAGATAATAAACTAGAAGATCTTACAGAGGAAGAAAGAAATTCTAGATTAAAAAACTTTTCTATACAAGGATTAGGTAATATAGCTAACATACAGGGTTCTACAGAATTTACATGTACTACAGCTAATTTTACAGTTGCTAATAGCAACACAACAGAAGTAAACGGGACTGCTATAACATCTATATCACAAAGCTCTATTTCAAATGGAACAATAGTTTCAGTTTCACCATCTACTATTCAGCCTGGCGTAACCACATATACAGCCAATATAACAGTACCAAATGGATTTTCAAATTCAGGTGCGGTTATACCTTGTACTAATAATGCTACTGGAACAGTTATAAACCAAGTTTTTGATTGTGACACAGCTAATTTTCAAGTAGCAAATGGAACGGTAGGTGACACAGTAACCGGTACAGTTAGCGCTGGAACGATAGCATCGGGAACTATATCACCTTCAACATATCAATCAGGGCCAACAGATTATACGGCAACAATAAATATACCAGGGAGTGGTTATACTAATTCTGGCACTGTGTCTTGTACCGATAGATTTACAGCAACCGGTACTAGCTGTGCTTTTAGTTTAGGTGTTACAACATATTCGTCAGGAGGTACAACTTTATCAGGTACATTCACAGGAAGCGATATTGGAACTAATCCAAATATAAATTTAACAGTAGCGTCAGGAACTATATCACCAACAACCACAACAAAATCTGCTCTAGCCTCTGGCTTAGTTGTAACAGCGTCCGAAGGAGTGTTAGTAACTGCAACTATATCAAGTGGTTTATGTAGTGGTGAAACAGCTACGATAAATATGCCTCAAGCATCTACAGTAGTTATAACAGGTAGTGGGGCAGCTATGGTTGGCGCTAACGTTTCGTTATCAACTAATACTACAGGGGTAGTAACATCTTACCAATGGCATAAAAGCGGAACATCAGGGTTTACTCCAAGCAACAGCACAGCTATTTCAGGAGCTAATTCATCATCATTAACTGTTTCAGAAAGTTCTGCATCAACACAATATTACAAGGTAGTAATAAATGGACCTGCAACATCGCCTCAGCATGCTATTGTATGGACAGCATGGACTTCACACCCTAATTTAAAATATTCTAGCGGTACGTCTGTTAATTTAGCTGCTTGTACAGCTTCAACTACAGAAAATTTATTTGGTAACGGTAACTTTACAGCAGCAACACAATTTGCTGTAAACAATCAAGGTAGCACAACAAATTTTCAACAAGGAACATACTCAGACGGAACAAATTATAGATTTATAAATTCAAGTGGAGTACCAAGTAGCCATGTGGCTTGTAATACAGGTGGTGGTAATCAAGGTATAAAAGTTTCAAAATGTAGAGACGCTAGTGATGTTAAAGATATTTTAGTTACTTTACCTACAGGTACTAGTGCATTAGCAGTGGGTAATATAATAAGTTTTACTGAAACATATGATAGTAGTACTCATTGGGTGGTAACTCAAATCGGATTAACATTAGACGCGACTGAATATGATGCTTTAAGAACTTTATCAGCAACACATACTAGTTGTTTAGCGGTAGATCCACCCACAGTAAGTCTATCAGCCACTGGTTCTGTTTTTGTAGGAGAACAAATTTCATTAACCGCATCACCGTCTTTTACTCCTCAAGGAGCAACATTTACTTATATATTTAGAAAAAGCACAGACGGTAGCACACCAACAACACAAATTGCTGAAACGACTAATTCAACAATTACGGATACTGCTCAAACAAGTATTTTAGGCTCATCAACTACAAACAAATATACAGTTGAAATAAAAAACACTAGTCCATTAATAAAATCTAACCCAGTAACAGACGTTAGTGTGACTATATATAATACCCTATTTTTTGGAGCTGTAATTGGTGGATCTAGTGCGAATGCTACAGCTTGTACAAACACACAAAATGATTATACTAGATTTGCCAATACAACCACAGTGGGTAATATAAATAAATTATATAAAAATGAACAAGGGTTATCATTTACTTCAAGCGAAGCAGGTACATATTCTAAAAACGGATTATATGCTTTCTTTAATGCTAGTGGAAATAGAGTAGGGGCTTGGAATAATTGCCCTGCAGCAAGTCCATCTGTAACAATAAAATTTGGAGGAAGTGCCGCTAATAAAGCAGACAGGAACCCAT
>Ga0208767_1001980_pt1 | contig 15789 bp, 16 predicted proteins | sample VirMetDEL_Mar_21_FD_184514 | JGI IMG/M metagenome (GOLD analysis project Ga0208767, IMG submission 184514) | Aqueous microbial communities from the Delaware River and Bay under freshwater to marine salinity gradient to study organic matter... | ecosystem: Environmental > Aquatic > Marine >... | reverse complement strand
CCACTACACTGCGAAGGGCATGATCAAGGGGAACAGGTATGCGCGTGGCAAGACCTACGCGGATCGCGCGGAGGCGATTGCAGCGGCACAGGATGTTATCGACTATCGCCGGGAGGCGACTGAGGCCGAATATCGCAAGTGGGCCCAGAGCGACCACGAGAAGGTCCGGGCCAGAGCCTATCGCAAGCTGGCTGAGGCGCAGCTCTGGGGGAGCAAGCTCTCCTAGCGCCGCCATATCGCCCTCACCCATTCAAACTTGCGCGCGGCCTCCTCACATTTCCAAGGCATTGAGAGGATGACGCGCGCCTTCGGCGGTGGTCCTTCCGGGCAGTGGCGAAGCTTTATGAAGCAGTCACGCGGGAGGAATTCCACCTTCCGGGTAGTCGCGGAGATGTAATCCTGATCGCCCCGGAAGCGCTTTATTGCGCCCCTCTCGAACTCCTCCCATAGATAGTCCACCGCTCCGCGATCCCAGACCATGCAGGACGTCTGGCAGCGATCTACCACACCCTCTCCCCCGCGCGCCCGCCCGTTGCCGCCGGGGAGCATGTAGCTGGGCGGCATTGCCGCGAAGGAGGCGTCAACCTCAACCAACGGGGAAAGATCGCCAACTATGAGCGTGTCCAGATCTAGGTACAGGACACGCTTCCCTAGATCGTGGCGAAAGAGCTCAAGCTTAGACCACCAGCCGGGAAGGTCCGATTGGAGAGGGATGACGTTGATGCCATCAATCGGGACGTTGCTCAAGCAAACGAATTCATGCGGGGTGGGCAGGTTCCGCGCCACCATCGCCCGGAGGCGGTGGACCCACTCCGGCGAATAGGTTCTGCCCCGGAAGTCTCCCTGCCAAAGGACGCAGGCAACCGTCAGACCTGAACAATCCATACGTGATCCGCCTCCAGCCTCACCCGATCCCCGAAGGTCTCATCAACCGCCCGGTCAACGCCCCGGAAGGCGTCCCCGTACTTGTTGGTGTTGTCGTAGTCGTGGCCCGCGATGAAGCCGCCGGGGCGGACCTTCGGAAGCCAAGCGTCAATGTCAGCGCGGACGCCCTCATAGCTGTGGTCGCCGTCGATGAAGACCAGATCAAGCGATCCGTCTTCAACCAGCGCCGCCGCCTCAACGCTGAACATCTTCAGCTTGCGCGGTTTCGTCTTCGCCCTTTGCGCCCAGCGGTCGAATTCCGCTTCATGCTTCGCGTGGCTGCTATCCGGCCAGCGCGCGTAGTTCTCCGTTGGCTCCCAAGGGTCAACCGCGATCCAATGGAAGTCCGGGACTTGTTGTGAAATTCGGGCAAGGTTCCGCCCAGATTTGACGCCAACCTCCGCTCCGCACTTTAGCCCATTCTCCGCGATAATCGCCGCCAGAATGTTCCATCGTTTAGCTGCCATTTCTTGCCCTATTCCAACGCTCTGGCTGCACCCAGTCGGTCCAGATGCAGCGGTTAAACGGAATGTCTATGAAGTTGAAGACCTTCTCCGCCTCCTTGAGATCGCCCTTCGCCAGAGCATCCGCATCAACCCAGAGGCGATAGCGCGCCTTGTTGGCGACTTCGCCCTGTAGGGCGCGATGCTGGGCAACGATCCTCCGGCGCGCGGCCTCCCCTGCCTTCCGCATGCCGGGGTGGCGCATTGCGGAGGCGACAATATCATCAACTGGTCGATAGGGGAGAAGCCAGAGCGCCTCCGGGAAGTGCTTAAGGAAGGCGTCCTGCTTCATGAGCGTCTGCGCCGTCTTGATGAGCCAAGGGCCATCCGTCTGCGCCAGCGCCAGCAGCCCCTCCCGGAAGCCCTCCGGAGCGCCGGAGATGCCTTTGAGGTACTTCTTTATGGCGGCGTTCTCCGTTGGCACCTGCGGGTTGGTCTCGGGAGCGCTCGTCACCTTACCTTCCCCGATCCATACGCCGTGGAGGTGAATTCCCCACGCCAGCAGCGTTGTCCCGCTCCGGGTAGGAGAGGCGATCAGGATTGGGCGGTCAGAATAGGTCATTCAGGGAACTCACCGGGAAACATGTTATCTTGCTTTTCGGATCGCCAATGAAGTTGACGACATTGACGCCTTCCGCGCGAAACTGCGCCGCCGCCTTCTCAAAACCATTGGCCCACTTGTCGTACATTCGGTGGCTTTGCTTTCCATGCCAAGAGTATCCCCCATGCCAATGGGTCGCGCCCGTCTTTCCATATTGCATGTCGAAGCCAAGAAGCCCGATCTCACGCGCCCCCTTGTGCCAAGCGATCCCCAGCGCCGCGAAGCCGCTATTGACGCCGTGGACGCAGGAGGGATCAAGGCTTAGGTCTGGGCCGCGCCTTCGGATGACATAGGTGGCTCCGGGGATGGGCTTGGCATCTTCGTTGGGCGGGAGTACCAGAAACGCCTCCCTCCCACTCTCTGCGAAGGCGGAGATGTCAGAGCTGCACATTCGGGCGAAGTGCTGGTCCAGCGTAACCAGCGCATCGCAATCCGCCGTCCAAGCGCTCTTGTTAACGCCTAGCTTCCGCCCCTCAAGCTTTGAGAAGTCCAGTCCCCGGATACTGTCCCCGCCGCCTATGATATAGAGCGGACGGTCATCCCAACGCGGCCCATCAACCTGCGAGAATGGAAGCATCAGAATGTCCTGTCATCATCCCCATCAATCTGGTATCGCGGAGGGTTTTCGAACTGCCCCCACTCAAAGAAGGGCTTGGGGCGGTCATCATCTTCGCGAACGGACTCCATCTCATCAATCGAGATGCCGCCCGCCTTGTGCGTAAGAGCGCCGCCCGTTGACGCCTGCGCCGCATCAAGACGCTGGGCAAGCTGAAGATAGTGCGTCTGGCGGTTGCTGTAGTCCGCGCGCAGGCTTTCATGCGAGGTGTTGACCAGTCGGGAGTACTTCGCCGCGATTGCCCGCGCGGTCGCAGCCCCGGCGGAATAGATCTGATCATTGGACTGGGAGAGGGTGAAGGCGATTTCTTCGTCAGTCACCTGCTGATCGGTGGTGTCGGTATCCCCCGTCAGGAAGCGAACGGAGTCACGCCGCTGCGCGGCGGTGGATGTCCCCGGCGCTCCGTCATAGGTCCAAGTCACCTAGCTCTCCTGCTCCGCGCGGTGCGCTCGGATCGCATCGCGCTGCTGCTGCTTCGATACCTTGAAGGGTGCTCCCTCCGCCTCAGCAATCGCCCGAAGCTCAGGCATGCTGTCGATGGAGTCAAGGGTATCCGGCGAACCAGCGCCGGGAGTGGAGCTTGCAGGGTCACTCCCTCCCGGCGCATCGCCCGCTGGCGCGCCCGCTCCAACCGGGGAGGGCTGGTTCTGATCGAGAGGGCTGTCAGCGAAAGTCTTGTGGCGAAGCTTCCCCATGTCGAAAAGCTGGCGCGCCCGCTTCTGCGAGATTGCCATCTTCGTCCAAGGGAAATCATCGCCCGGTCGGAAGTCGCGCCCAGCGGACTTGATCGCTCTCCGAACCACGAGTGGCTTGAGAGGATCAAATCCAGCTGAGTCATACAATGGTCGTCGGCCCATGTGCTTCTCCTTCTCCAGATCGCTTACGCGACGATGGTATTCCAGAAGTACCCCATCTCAGGCGCGATGACCTTCATGTCCAGCGCCATCTGCGCCTCGACACGCTCCGCTTCAAGCTCGCGCATCTCGAAACGCTTGGTGGCGATGCCGAATTCATTCGTCTGGTTCAGGAAGCCCTGCCAGCTGAAGTTGTACCCGGCGGTCGGGACCATGATCCCCGGCGTGGGCGTTGCGTAGCACAACAGCGCCTTCTTGCCCACGATGAAGCTTCCGGCCTCGGTCGCGCCTTCCGCTGCGGTGTTCTCAACCGCCTTGGAAATCATGACGCGATCCAGACCAAAGAGCGCGGCCAGCGTCCGTTCGTTGACGGTCGCGGGGTTCTCTGTGGTGGAGGAAGCATACTTGACGCGATCCACGATGTCGGGGTGGTCCACCAGAGCGGAAAAGACCTTCTTGCCCAGCACCAGCGTGTTGGGCTCAAAGCCGGTCGCTTCCAGAATGGTGTCCTTCGCATCGCGGATATTGCCAATGGGATCGGAGTTGACATCGTCGGACCACTGGATGACTTCGCCCGATCCGGCAGACGTCGCAACGCCGGTATCGGAGTTGTTCCAGACGCCCGCAGCCATGAAGGTGGAGGCGAACTCCGCCTCATGCCGGATCATCAGCTTCTGCATCGTGAACGCCGCCGCAACATCGAACGGATCATGGGCCGCATCGGAGTTGGAGACGATCTGCGCCGGAACATCCTTGTGGAATGCCCAGACGTCGCAGAAATAGTTGGGCGTGTTGTCCAGCCGGTATCCGCTGCCAGCACTTTCCGTTCCGGGAGCGCGCTTCTTCGCCTCATCACGGTTCATGTCCCCGCGATTGTAGACGAAGTACCGATCTGACTGCTTCATCACCGGAACATTCGGGAAGACCTGTCGCGCGATGAAGTTGGTCGCCTGCTGAAGGAAGGCAACCGAGATATTGGTGAGCATGGAGTCAACATGGACGTCCGATGCGGTGGGGAGAGGCATTTGAATGCTCCTATTTGATGAACCCGATTACAGGACGCCAGCCTTAGCCAGCCGCTCCGCGAACATTGAAGAGGATGGAGATGATCTCGCCATCTGCCCCGCCCTCCAATGCGGTGCCAAGGATGATGTCGCCGGATGCGGCGTCAACCGCTTCCCCCGTCGCGTTGGAGGCGACTTCGCCGCCAGCGGTGACGGTCCCGCCACATTCGACCTTCACCCGCGCGCCATTCGGAATGGCGACGGTTGCGGCCTTGCCTGCGGCATCCGGCTTGTTGGTCAGGATGCCATCTGCGGCCAGACCATCCCCGGTGGGGTCAATCTGGCCGTCAGCGGCCACGGAGACGAAGTGGAACTGGTTGGCGGACAAGTCCTGACCGGCCACCAGCGAGATTTCCACCATTGCATCATTTACTGCCATGATATTCTTTCCTCACTTGCGGGGATTGCCCGCGTTTAACCTTCTCCGGGAATCAGTTGCCCCGGCGCTCTGCCTCAGCCTCGGCGCGAAGCTTCCGGCCCTCCGCCGTCTTGACGAAAGCCGCGAAACCGGATTCAAAGGGAACACCCTTCTCCACCGCGTATTCCTTCGCGGCCTTGTTCAGCTTCTCCACTGCCCCGTCGCCGTCGCCGTCGCTTCCGGTCTTGCCAACCGAATCAAACGCCGCCTTCGCGGAGGCGTCAGCAGCCTTCAGACTCTCATGGACAGCCTTCCGGGTGTCCTCATCCTCGATGGCGTTGATCGACTTGAGGAGAGCGCCCTTCTGGGTCGCGGTGCCAGCGAGGTTCGGGAAAAGCTCCTCCGCCTGCTTCGAAAGCTCCGTGATCTCAGCGGCCTTCTCCAGCTTCTCCAGCCGCGCACGATCCGCCTCGATACGCTTCAGCAGCGGGGCGGGAACATCGGCCTTGTTGACCTGCTCGCCGTCGATGGTGATGAATTCCTGCGGGGCGGGATCGGTGATGGTGATGGAACCATCATCGCCTTCGGTGATGTCGTAACCGGCCTTGAACAGGACGTTGCGCATTGCGGAGGCGGACTTTTCCATCCCCTCCAGCTTCGCCTGAAGCTCTTCAATTGTCATGGTGTTGCCTCCATTTGGCTCTGACTTGACAGGGACGTCATCAGCGGCGTTCTGCGCCGCATCAAGGAAGTCGCGGACGTTGATTTCAAGCTGCGCCGCCCGCTGCTCCTCATCCTCGATATTGGAAATTGTGTTGATGATGCTGGTGCGGAAGGCGTCGAAGATCGGCCAAAGCTTGTCGCTGATCTCCCATCCCATCCGCTCAACAAGCTGCGCGCGGAGCGCTTCGCGGAAAGAGACAGGATCGTCGTTTTCCTTCGCAAGGCGCGCGGCCTCAACCGCAATCTCGTCATAGGGGATTTCGTCTTCTGGGGTTGATGCCTTGAATAGCGCAACGCGAGCATGCTTGTTCATGCCCCGGTGGCAAAGTGCGACCTCTTGAATATTGAGGTGGCTGAGCTTATTCGGCATTCATGGTCTCCCGGCTGGCGCTTCCGCCTATCGAGAAGCCGACAAAGGTGCCATCCTTGATCGCCTTCCAAACCTCGTCATCTTCGATGTAGTATCCGCCCCACCAAGCGACCGCCGGGATATCAAGTGAAGCCTCAATCTCCATCGCCTTTAGCGCGTCTACCATAGCGCTGATCTTCTCCGGCGTAAAGACGACACTTTCAACTAATTTCCCAACTCCCATGCGAATGTGGCTATCTGAGGCGATCCGGGCATCCAGAACATGGCCATAGGCGGCTTTTTCAAGCTCATCCGGGGCAATCGTATCACCTTCGCTGTCAACGAATAGCTCCCCGTTCAACTCCGATACTGAGAAGAAGCCGAAGACAAGGCGCTCCTCTTCATCAACCTTCGCGAACTTTACATCAAGCCCCTTCGACACCGGCTCCGGCTCCGGCTCCGGCTCCTTCCCCTTTCCCAAGACTGCATTCATGATGGCGCGGACAGTATTGGTGATGATGCTCTGGTCCACCTTGCTCTCCTCCTGCTCTCCCCCGATTGCGGCCATCAGCGCCTCGGGAGAAGGTCCGGGGCGGAAGACAACCTGCCCGTCCGCGATGGTCACAACGTGCGTCTCGCCATTCTCGAAGCCAAGATCAAAGGCGCGGGTCGCGGCTTCGTTGCGCTGGGTGAAGACGTCATCGTTGATCTGCCGTTTGCCCATGGGCCACTTGCGCTTCTTCCCGCCCTTTGAATTCCCCATCAGGGCGGGGACATGAACGTCGCTCGCATCCGGATCGGCCTTGTTGATCCAGAGGCCATCATCGTCCTGCCCATAACCGGCGTTCTGGAGCGCGGCCCAAGCGCTGGCGAAGGAGACGCTTTCAGATTTCCCATCATAGAGGGAGGAGTTGACCACTTCCATGAAAAGCTCCTTCCCCTCCGCGCTGGGGATGCTGTCGCGGACGCGAACGGGAAGCTCACTGGTGGATGAATAGGGCATTGTTACCACTCCTCTTGGATTCGGAAGACGGCGGAAAGGTCCGCGTTCGTTCCGCTCGTTGTTCGTGCGGCAAGCGTGACAGGCAAGTCGCCGGGGATATCAATCTGCGCTTTGGCCCCCGATACGCCGCCAGATTTGTTGCCCCCGCCGCCTTCAATGAGCGTTGTGTAGATGGCCGTCCCACCGGCGATGGCCGTTGCGGCAATGTCCACCTCAACCGCCGTCTCATCCGCGTCAACCTCGCGCGGCGTCCCGAAGGATGCGCCCGTCAGGGTTCCGTTCAGAATGACGTAGATTATCAAGTTTTCCCCCGCCGCAATCAGGTCGAAGTCCTGCACGATGATGGAGCGGTCTGAGAAGCCGCTCTTGCGTTGGAAGGTGATTATTGGAACAACGGTTGTCCCGATGCCGGAGACTTTATTCCATTCGCCAGTTACCCGGAAGCGTGGCCGGAAGTCGCCAATGATGCTGTACTGCCTCCCACCAACGTCCAGCGCGAGGTTTGCGGCGGTGGCGTTGTTCTTGGCGTCTGCAAATATCTTGAGGTTGGGCGTGGCGAGGGAGATTCCACCAATGGGCCGCATGCTGTGGCAGGGGATAAAGTGCTGCTGCGGCTCATAGGCGGTCCGGTCCCGGTCGGACGCGGTTGATTCCGGAAGGATGCCGATGACGCCGAACAGGATTTGGCCGTACCCGTACCATGAGAATTCAATCTGGTAGATTTGCCCATCGTTGGCGTCAAGATTGAAGCCGCTTTGGCCAGTGCCGTCAAGCTTGTCAATGTTGAAGTCGCTTTGGTTGACGTGCTCAACCTCCACCCCGCCGTTTAACCGAGCAACGAACAGGCTGGACGCATCCCGCCCGAAGTAGATTCCATTCTCCTCCGCTGCGTCCAGCCCACCCCAGCGCGCCACCTGCCCGCCCGTCACAGAATTCTGCCGGAGACGTATTCCGATGCCAAGCTGTGCAACATAGCCGGGAGCGTAGCGGCCTGATTCAGCGCTCTCCAGCTTTGCGGTGCTTGAGGCGGTTGCGCCCGTCGCAACGACAATGACGCCCGTTCCATCCGTCACCGTTCCGCTTCCCGTGACCGTCGAAGCATCGCGGAGGAGGGACTGGCCATAGCTGCTGTTGAGCTCAATGATGGGCGTTCGCGCTGCGACAAGGTTCTCCCCAAACTGGGTCTCATTCTCCTGAATGACGCGGATCGCGTTGCGCCCCCGGACGCGAACCGCGTTGAAGATGCTCCAGAGCCTATTCTGCCAGCCGTCAGTTCCCATTTCCCCCTCCTACCACACCCGAGACCCATTGGACATAGGCCGCGCCTCAGGAGGCTCCCGCTCTAGCCCGAAGTCGGACGGGCGCAGCGGCGATCCCCGCTCAAGCGCAAGCTCTAGGAATTCCTTGAGGTTGACGATGTTATCCTCCCCCATTACGAACATGTCCGGGATTTCCTCCCCAAACTGCTCCTCATATGCGACCGCTAGGGCCAGAACGATTGCGCTCATGAAACCCGCTCCCCAAGGTAATCATCCGCCTCATCAATGATCTTCCGGAAGGCGGAGTCAGTCCTTGGAAGCAGGACGCGCCACATCTTCTTGACTGCATCGCTTCCAGAAGTCTGCGCCTCTGTCCAGTTGGCGAAGGCTTGGGTTGTGTTGTAATCGGTGTAGGTCCGCTGGCCAATCTTCTTCAATGGCAGGTTCCCGCGCCCGCCATAGTCCTGCGCGGTGCGCGGGTGGCTGTAGTAGGTGATGGACTTCTTGTAGTAGGACTTGCCATGGCCAAACCAGTGCCCAAAGGCTCCGGCGGCGCTCGCCTCAACGGTGTCCGATACACCAGCCAGAAGGATGTTGTTTCGCCAGTCTGGCGCCTTCCCAAGGAGGAAATTATGATCCTTGTGGTCGATTGCAGCGGCAAAGCGGGAGGCAAAGCGGTTCAGTCCAAGTGCCATCTCCTTCTGGTAAAGCTCAGTTACCTCCGCAAGCGTGAAGCCCCGGCTCTCAATAAGCTCCTCCGCCGTCCAGCGTCCTTTCACAATCCCGTCGAAAAGCTCATCAACTGTCCCGAAGACCTTGTCAAGCTGCTTCCCCATCGCAGCCGTCTTTGTCTTTGACCCCCGAAGACTGATACCCGTCCGCGCCTTGGTAAGCTCCGCGCCATCTGCCGCTAAGTCATCAACCGCCGCCCAACTCCGGAAGACCTTACGGACTTGGAGACCTTCCGCCGCCGCCGCCACTCCCAACTCCCCGTCTAGATGGTGCCCATACTCATGGCGGAAGGTCTTGTTGTACCTTGATACGCCTTCGGCGGTGCTATCGCTGAAGTGAAGCCGCATTGCGATGCGCTTGTTCCAAGTCTCATAGTACGATCCGCTTTGCCCATCATCCACCTTCTTGAGGGACTTCACGCGCGCAATGCGATCAAGAACCGCGCTCTCTGGCGCTTCAGCCATTGACCTTGCAATCCGGTCGCGGTCAACAAGCGAGCGGGAGGAGATAACCTCCTGTATGCTCGCGCTAGGGCCACGCATAGGCGGGAACGGGATTGGATTTGGGGGAAGGGTGCCAACAGACGCCCTTCCGCCAGTCTCCGGCCTCCCCTGCGGCTTCGGCTGCGGCGGCGGCGGGGTGGTCCCCGGATCGTCCAGCCCTTCGATAAGCTCCCGCGCAATCACCCGCGTGAAGACGACGCAGCGGCAATTGATGGTGTTGGCTGCGGCTCCGGAGGGGTCAGCCGGGAACTGGAGTGGGCCTAGCGGCGTTCGGAACGGCTCCTCAAGTCCAACGCCATTCGGGTTCATCGCAGGGATCTGTCGGTGTTCAGCGCGCGTCAGCTCATCTTGGGTGTAGTGCCAGAAGCGTTTAACCTGTCTCTGGTCAATCTTCTTCTGGTCCACCGCGTCTTGGATAAAGCGCTGCTGGGAACCGCCAAGGCTCCGGATCGTCTCCGTTCGGGCGATTGTCTCGGAGCGATATTTGATGTAACGCTGGCGGTATCGCTCCACCATGGTGTCAATCTTCTGCGGGGAGACGCGCTCCCCCTCCATCAGCCGCCGGAGCGTCGGATCAAAGCGCTTGTCGCGAAGGGCGCGCGTCATCGCCTCGCTGCTCCCGGTCTCAAGCATGCGTCGGAAGTTCTGGACGGCCATTGCCTGCTTCTGGGTCAGGCCGATGCTCTGGCGGACGGTGCGAGCGGTTGTGAGCGGGTTCTCTCCGTCCAGCGTCCCTTGACGAATTACCTCCCGGATCGTCTGCCGCGTCCCTTCGTTGATCTCCCGGATGCGCTGCGCGGTGATGGTCTGCGCGAAGTCCGTCAGGCGCGGGTTGACGGGATTGAAGACGAATTCGACAAGCTCCGCCTTCCGGATTGTCGGCATGAGTTCCGCCGTCAGCTTCGCCCCGGCCAGAGCGGTCTCTGAGATTGCAGCGGCGAAGGGCGCGAAGTCAAGCTCAGGATCGGAGGTGTAGGACGCGACCACCTGCTCAACCTGCCCCGCCTCTATGAGCGCTGCGGTCTCGGTGATGGTCGCGGAGTCAAGGACATTCGCGATGCTTCGGGCGAAGGCGCGGGCGATCTTCGGCTCTTGGCGCGCGGCAAGCGACTGGAAGCGCTTGACGTCTTCAGGAGTATCCTCCTTTGATACCCGGTCCCTGCGCTTCAAGCCGATGTAGCTCACTCAGCGTCATCCTCAATCTGCTGGGGCGTTGCTGCCACGCCCATGATGTCCGGATCATCCTCCGCTTCCGGGAGGCTCGCGGCCCGTCGAAGCTCGTTGTTCAGCTCAAGGTCCGGGAACAGGCTCGCTCCCGCCCCGGAGATACGCTGCACATACTCCCCAAGCTCCGCAAGATCAACCGGCGCAACGCCTCCGGGGACAAGCTCCGGCATCAGGTCAATATTGAACCCGTTTAACCGCCAAAGCTGAGTCACCAGATAGCGGTTGAGGATTGAGGCGATGTTGTCCCGATACGCCTCAAGGCTCGTCAAGAAAAGATCAGTCTTGGACTTGGAGAGCGCGAAGCTCCCGCGCTCATTCTGCCCCAGTGTCAGGAAGTCCGCCAGAACGGATCGCGCAATGTCCTGCTGGTATCGGGTGATGACCGCCCCGGTGTCGATGGCGCGCGTCCCTTGGCTCGCGATGAGATCAATATCAACAAGGCGAAGGTTGGTGGGCTTCCCGTCCGCGTCAACCCAAGGATCGGAGGGAAGGACAAGCGATCCCTGACTGTTGAGCTTGATGTCGCGAACCGTCCGGGTGATGGACGCAACAAACGCCTTCTGCTCCGGTGTAGCGTTCCGGGCCAGATACTCCTTCGGGATGCGGGCCACCGGGAGGCCATTCAACTCCCGCTCAATCGCGGTCCCTTCGACATTCTGGACGGCGCTCATCATGTACCAAGGCGTATAGGCGTTCCGCAAGACGCTTCGGCCTGTCGGATCGTCGTTGACGGTCGTGGTCCGGAACAGAAGCCCCTTCTCCATCGGGATGACCACCTCAGAGGTAGAGGATCGCCCCTCCTGCACAAACGCTTCAATCCCGCCATCTTCGGACATAATGAAGCGGCGCAGCGTCCATTGGGCGCGCGGGGCAAGCTTCCGAATTCCAATCTTGCCATCGTTGAACTGCGAGCGCCGGGAACCGTCGCTCTGATCCGGGCCAAGTCGGCGCTTGTAGACCTTCTCAAAGAAGCTCCACCCGAACGGGAGGAAGCTCAACACCTCGCTGATGAAGGACTCAAAGGTGTGGCTCATGTCGATGAGGACGCTGTCAACGAATTCCGCCGCCTCCTGCGCCTCGGGAGCATCAGACACCGGCTCCACGTGCCACTCCACCCGGCGAAGCATCATGTCCATTGCCATCAGGGTTGCCCCGATGACCGGATCATTGTCCTTCATCTCGCGATAGGTCTTGATGGCGTGGCTTCCCCGGAGGCGGGGCAGGAATTCATCCTGCCGGAAGCCTAGACCGCTGGTCTGCATCCCGGAGACTGCACCCGTGGACCCAACCTCAGATAGCGCTTCGGACTGGGAGATCGCCTTCTCAACATCTTCGGTCAACTTGGCACCCTCGCGTTGTTCTCGATTGACTCAGAGATGATGGCGAGACCATCCGTCCTTACACCACCTCGCGAAAGGCGCGCGAAGGCTCCCGCCGCCGCATCCACCTGATCCTTGAACTGCCCCTTCGGGAAGTTCCTATGCTCCTCAATGAATTCCGTATTCCATGGCCCTTCGATTAGCAGGACATTGGAGAATTCAACCTGCGCCGCGTAAGGCTCCGCCCGTCGCTCTTTGCTGCCGCGACCGCTCACCTTGTCGGCGCGGACGTTGAAGCCGGAGAGACCACGGACGGTGGATTGGGCGCTCTCCTTCCCGCCCGATCCCGGCTCCTGCTCAATCCAGACATCAACCGCCTCGCCATCATCAATCGCCGCATGCTTTATCATGCGCTCGCGCTTCCCGGCGGACCACTGGCCCCGGATAACATTCTCAACAAGGTATCGCCCATCAGACAGCAGCGACATGCGAACGCCAGCGGTATAGGCTCCGCCGCCTTCGGTCCCGGCCTTGTCCCAATAGCGGATCGTCTTCACCGGCTCCGCGTTCTCTACCCAAGGCACAATATGGAAGTTCTCCGCCTTGAACATGCCGCCTTCACGCGGGGAGGGGTTCTGCTGAAGTTGGCCCGCCTCGGCGTAGGTTCCGCCCCACGCGCGGAATTCCTTCTTGAGCCGGTCAACATCCTCCCGGTCGAAGCGCTCCGGAAACAGAAGCTCTCCCGGCTTCGTCCTTGGATCGCGAAAGCCGATCTTGGTGACGCACTTGCGCGCTGGCTCATACTCCATGGGCAGGCATAGGTGGACGTAATCAAGCTCCCCCGCGAGAATGTACCCGGAAACGTCGCGAGCGTGAGTGCGCTGCTGAATGACGATCCGGGCTGATGTCTTCGGATCGTTTAACCGGGTCGGGACCACCTCGGAAAACCATTGCAAGGTCTCCTCAAGGATGGTTGTGCTCTCTGATTCCTTGACGTTGTTGGGATCGTCTGCGGTGAAGCGGTCACCACGCTCGCCCGTGCCGATGCCGTGGACGGAAGTCGCCAGCATCCAGCCGCGCTGATCATTCTCAAACTTCCCCTTCGCGCTCTGATCATCGCTCATTGAGACGTCTTTGCCCCAATTGCGCTGGAAGAAATCGGAGGTGAACAGCATCTTCGCGCGGCGGTTGTCGCGGACTGCCAGCGGGTAGGCATAGGACGCGCCAACATAGCGGAAGTCCGGGCGCGTGATCCACTCCCAACAGGGCCAGAAGACGCGCACCAGAAGGCTCTTCATCATCCCCGGCGGGACGTTGATCAGGAGGCGCGTGATCTCCCCATAGGTGACAGCCTCTAGATGCTCGCACATCGCGTCCAGCGCCCAGCCCCAAGCGAGCGGGCGCGAAGGCTCTAGAACGCCCCACGCCTGCCGCGTGAACTCCGCTAGGCTGCGCTCCGCATCCTCCCGGAGAAGCGCTTCCAGTGCCGCCTCCGGAGAGCGGAGCGCCCTTGCGATGTCAACCTCAACTGTCATTCCGCGCCTAGTGCCGGGTGGCGCCGCCGTCCGTCTGGACGCGGGCGCTCAGGATTTGACGAAGCGCAAGGCGCTCCTCCTCCGTCAGATCGGAGAAATCGAAGGTCTCAACCACCGCGTCCTTCTGCTCCTCTGAAGGCTTGCGCTCCTCCCGAACGCGGAAGTTCCCGCGCGTCTGCAACAGGAAGAACAGCGCCTTGCTGTCCTTCTCATGGAACACCTTGTGATAGAGAATTCCAGTCGCCCGCGATACGATATCATCAGTCGCATAGTCGAGCTCAAATTGATAGTGCTTCCGGAGGGTGACATGATCCATCCCCATGATGGCAGCGATGTTCTCAATCGGAACGCCATTCATGGAGGCGCAGGTGACCAGAATCCGCTCATCCTCTGAAGGCTCATAGGCGGTTGCGGTCTCCGGAAGGTTTCGCCGTCGCCAATGGTTGGCCCTCCAGCTTCCAACCTTCTCAGTCACATCCTTCTCCGGCTTCGGTTGACGTGGCTTCTTTCGGTTCGGGGGTGGCAATTCAATCTCCGCAATGGACCACAGGGAAGATCGCCAAGGATACGCCCGCCAACCTCCGGCGTAAAGCCCCTGATAGGCTGACTCCGGACACAGCTAGATCGCCGCTGCGCCTCCTCCGGTCCCTTCGTACAGAAGACCTCCCCAATGCGGCCTCGAAAGCCTCCCCGATCCGGACCACCGATCCCCGCCGTACCTGCTCCGCCGTACCGGGCCGAATTTCCCCTTTTACCGTGAAGTGGTCTCGTTGCCCACTCCCTCCCTTTTTATTAGGAAAAAAAAGAAAAAACCGGAATTTTTTTTCGCCTTTAAGACAAGGGAGGAGTGATTTCCCCACTTAGGACACTTATGAGAAACTAACAGCAATAAATTCAACGACTTAGCTTGCAGCTTCAAGTGGCCCCAAGTGGAGTTGCTTTTTCCGAACCCAAGTTTCCCAGAAAAATAAAGTGGCCCACAAGTGGCCTTCATTTTCGAAATCCCTACCCGTGGTCCTGCTGTCTCCGGAAGTTTTACGACTTTAACGGGATTTCTCCGGGGTTTACGAATTTTCGTCATAAGACGCAGCAAAATATTTTCTCCCCTATAACGGGAAATTATGAAAGACACATTTTCGGGAAGGGGCGGTAAACACGCCGAAAGTGGGGCTAAAAACCCAAATTTCCGGAAAGTTGAGATTGCTAAGTATTTGGCGTTATTGATGTGGGTGACCGCCGCGCTGCAACGGAAGCGCCCCAAATCCGGTATTACCGGGTGTTATTCGGACGGCGGATCAAAGGCGATATCAATGCCCCGGAAGCCCTTGTATCCGTCAAGAACCTTCATCTTCGGGAGCTTCTGGAACTCAAGGACGCGCTCGCAGAACTTCTTATATGAGATCTGGGTGCGTCCCTGCGCAGCGCACCAAAGCTTGAAGCGACCATAGAGGGCCGATCCGCGAACATGTTTGCTTTCACCAGCGTTCAGGACCACCCATTCATCGTCATGGAGGAATTCCAGCGCGACGTTCGCGCCATGCATCCACTGGACGATCAACTTCTCATGGGACTTGGACGTAAGGCGCTTCTCCTCCCGCGCGATCTTAACCGCGCCCATCAGCGCCCAGTAGACAATCGCACCTAGCTCTTGGTCGCGTATCTTCTCAAAAAGATGGTCATCAGCCTGCTCCGGCGGGTGGCGGAATTCGAAGATCAGGAAGCGCCGGAAGAAGGCGTTGTCAACCTCCTCCGTGGTCGGGAGATAGTTGGAGGCGAAGACATGCGAGGTATTGGCAACGAAGTCGATTGGCTTCCCGTAGATCGGTCTGCCCCGGACGGGATCGCCCGCGATAAGGGATTTCAGCGCCTTGGAGTTGATGGCCTTCATCTCGGGAAGCTCGGCCACCAGATTGATCGCGGACTTCGCGAGGTCCGCGATGTTGTACTCAGAGCGGAATTCCTCCGGGGAGATGAAGGTTCGGTTCTCGCGCGGGAATAGCTCCCCGATGATTTTCAACAGGACGCTTTTCCCCGTCCCGCTGGCCCCATAGAGCAGGATCGCGCGCTGCATGCCGACTAGCTTGTTAAAGAGGATTGCGCCCATCGCCCGCTGGAGGGCGTCAATCTGGCTGGGGTCGTGCCCCAGCGCGTTCCGGATCATCCCCCGGAACAGCGGCATTTCCCCCTTGCGGGGTGTCACCGGGATCAGCCACCGCTTC
>Ga0208767_1001979_pt1 | contig 15791 bp, 18 predicted proteins | sample VirMetDEL_Mar_21_FD_184514 | JGI IMG/M metagenome (GOLD analysis project Ga0208767, IMG submission 184514) | Aqueous microbial communities from the Delaware River and Bay under freshwater to marine salinity gradient to study organic matter... | ecosystem: Environmental > Aquatic > Marine >... | reverse complement strand
TGATCAAGGAGCTACCTGGCTTGATACTTATTCAGGCGGAGGAAATGGTTGTCAAGCAGGACCATTAAATGTAGAGTTATAATATGGCAGGATTTACATACGCAACATTAACAACAGCAATTCAAAACTACACAGAAGTAGATGCTAATGTATTAACATCTACTATTACTGATCAGTTTATTGATAATGCTGAAATGAGAATATTAAGAGATGTGCCTCTTGATGCATATAAAAAACAATCTATTGGTAATTTAGTTACAGGACAAACAACAATTAATGTTCCCGCTAAAACTTTATTTGTCAAAGGTGTGCAAGTATACACTTCAACATCAGCTGCAACAGGAGCAAATACTTGGTTAGAAAAAAAAGATGAAACTTATTTACAAGAATATATTCCTTCTGAAACATCAACAGGAACACCAAAATACTATGCTATGTTTGGTGGTGCTACAGGCGTCTCAGATACGACTTCAGGACGATTGTTTCTAGCCCCGGCACCTAGTACTACATTTAAGTTTAAAATACACTATGAAGCCATCCCTGACGGTTTATCGGGGTCAAATACTACGACTTACATAAGCCAATACTTTGGAAATGGTTTATTATATGCATGTTTATGTGAAGCATATGGGTATTTAAAAGGCCCTCTAGATATGTTGACACTATACGAAAATAAGTATAAACAAGAACTAGACAAGTTTGGTATTGAACAACTTGGCAGACGTAAACGAGATGATTATACGGATGGCACAGTTAGAATAACTATACCTTCAACGTCACCTTAATAGGAGATTAAATTATGGCAATAACATCGGCAATATGTAATAGTTTTAAAGCAGAAGTTTTACAAGCTTTACACAATTTTACAGCGTCATCTGGAAACACATTTAAATTAGCTTTGTACACAAGTTCAGCAACTTTAAATAAGTCTACAACAGCTTATAGTGCAACAAACGAAATTTCTAACACGTCTGGATCTGCATATTCTGCGGGTGGTGCAACACTTACAAGCGTAACTCCAGCTTTATCAACAGACACAGCTTGTTGTGATTTTGCAGATGTTAGTTATACTTCGGCTTCATTTACAGCAAACGGTTGTTTAATTTATAATGATACAAACGGTGATAGAGCAGTTTGTGCAATTGCATTCGGTTCAGATAAAACTGTAACAAGTGGAACTTTTACAATTCAATTTCCAACAGCTGACGCATCAAACGCAATCATCAGGATAGCATAAGGAGGTAAATCCTTATGGCCAATTCTTGGAATGAATCAGGCACAACTTGGAGTACTAATCGTTGGGGAACAACTGACGAATTTACATTAGGTTGGGGTGCACAAGCATGGAATGATAGTGAATGGGGACAACTTAATAATGCTGTTATATCTCTTACAGGAGTTTCTTCTACTTCATCTATAGGTTCAGTAACAGTTTCAGCAGAAATAAATACAGGTTGGGGACAAGATGAATGGGGTGAAGAAAATTGGGGATCCTCAGGATTAACTTTTACACTTACAGCTCCACCAGAATTACAATCAAATGTTGGAGGAGATTTTAGTTGGGGTACTTTAGCTTGGAGTGGTAACTCTTGGGGTGGAGAATTTGTTTTAGAAGTAGCAGATGTAATGGGCTTAACAGGAATAAGTTCAACATCAACAGTTGGATCTTTATCTTTACAAATAGATGCTTCATTTGGTTTAACAGGAGTCTCTTCAACTTCAACAGTTGGTTCATTAAATCCTTCAGATCAAGTAATGGGCTTAACTGGTTTAAGTTCAACCTCTTCTGTAGGTGCAATTACACCGGCAGATGTAATGGGATTAACAGGTGTAAGTTCTACTTCAAATATAGGTAGTATTGAAATCTCAACAAATCCTCTTGTTGATTTAACTGGTCAAGCAATAACTTCTTCTACAGGCACATTAAACCCTGCAGATGTAATGGGATTAACAGGAGTATCAGCAACTACTTCTGTAGGATCTTTGTCATTTAATATTAGTGCTTCATTTACATTAGATGGACAATTAACAACGTCTAATGTAGCGTTATTTGGAACATCTTCAGGCTTTGGAATTCAAGCATATTCTGATGTTGACACAGGTTCAAATTCTTCGTATACAAGTGTTGCAACAGGATCCAATACAAGTTATAGTGACGTTGCATAACAGGAGATTATAAAATATGGCATCAACATATACACCACTCGGAATAGAACTTCAGGCTACTGGCGAAAACGCTGGAACGTGGGGAACTAAAACAAATACAAATTTAAGTATTTTTGAACAAATAGCTGGAGGATTTACTACTCAATCAATAGCAGGTGGTGCACAGACTACAGCTTTATCTGTATCTGATGGAGCAACTGGTGCAGTTCTATCTCATAGAATGATTGAGTTTACAGGTTCTATTACAGGAAACCAAGTTGTAACAATACCAAATGATGTTCAAACTTTTTATTATTTAAGAAATTCAACTACTAACGGAGCAGGTACTCCGACAGTACAATTTAAATATGCTACAGGTTCTGGTGATTCATTTACTTTCGCAGGAACTGACAAAGGCGATGCTGTTGTATTCGCAACTGCAAACGATGGAACTAATCCAGACATTTATACTTTACCAGCTGGTGATGTAACACTTACAGGGACACAAACTTTAACAAACAAAACATTAACGTCTCCTAAAATTGGAACTTCTATTTTAGATACTAACGGAAATGAATTAGCTTTATTAACGGCAACAAGTTCAGCTGTTAATGAAATTACATTAGCAAATGCTGCAACTGGAAATGGTCCAGTTATTTCTTCAACAGGTGAAACAAATGTTGATTTAAATTTAAACCCTAAAGGAACAGGAGTTCTTAAATCAGGAACAGCTGCAGTAAAAATTGCAGGTAAAGAAACTATATGGGTTCCAGCGGCAGCTATGTACGGACCAACAACTAATCCTGCAGATGGAGCACAAGTTGAAACAACAGCAGGAAGACCAGATTTAAAAGTATTTGATTTTGATGCTAGTACAAAACAATATACACAATTTACAATAGCCATGCCAAAATCATGGAATGAAGGAACATTAACTTATCAAGTTTATTGGTCTCCCTCTACTACTAATACAGGAAATGCTATTTTTGGTCTACAAGGTGTAGCGTGTGCAGATGGTGATACTATCGACGTTGCATATGGAACAGCGATAGAAGTTACAGATGCGGGAATCGGAACAGTTGAAGATCAACAAATTTCATCTGAAAGTAGTGCTATGACCGTTGCAGGTTCTCCTGCAGCAGGTGAGCAATCTTACTTTCAATTATACAGAGACGCAGCAGATGGTAGTGATACTTTTACTGGAGAATGTAGAGTTCTAGGTATTAAATTATTCTTTACTACTGACGCTGCTAACGACGCATAATAGGAGTTAAGCATGAGAGATAAATTAAATTTGCCTCTTACAGTAGAAGGTAAAAATATAAATAAAAAAACATCCACAAGAGGAAAATCTTTTGGTTACCAAGTTTTAGGATTTGGTTCTGGAGGAGAATCAGGGCCAGAATTTGTCGCTGCAACAGGTGGAACAATTACAACAGTAGGTGATTATAAAATTCATACTTTCACAGGACCAGGAACATTTACCGTTGAGAGCAAAGGAAGAGCTTCAGGATCAAATGTTGTAGATTATTTAGTTGTAGCAGGAGGCGGAGGCTCAGGCGGAGGACGATCAGGCGGATCAGGCGCAGGTGGTTTTAGAGAATCTGTTCCTAGCCCAGCAGCTTGGCCAGCAAGTCCAATAGCAAGTTCAGATGGAGGTTTAGGAGTTACTGTAGGAGATATTCCCATAACAGTAGGAGCCGGAGGATCTGGCGGAGGACCAGGCGGATATGGTCCACAAGAAAACGGAGCAAATTCAGTTTTTAGCACAATAACTTCAGCTGGAGGTGGTTTCGGAAACCAAGGAGTCGGCGCAGACGGCGGAAGTGGTGGCGGATCTAGTAGTGGTGGCGGAGATGCTGGCTCAGGAAACACACCCCCTGTAAGTCCACCTCAAGGAAATGACGGAGGACCAGGTGGACCATCAACAGCCCCTGCATATATGGCAGGTGGTGGTGGCGGAGCAACTGCCGCTGGCGGAAGTGCAAATCCGGGTCCAAGACTAGGTGGTGCAGGTGCAACAACAAGTATTAATAATAGCGCGACAACTTATGCTGGAGGCGGAGGCGGAGGAACATTTTTTGGTAACGCTCCAGGACCTGCAGCTGGCGGTTCAGGTGGCGGTGGTGCAGGATCAAATTCTCAAGGAACACCAGCAGGTACTCCTGGTTCAACAAATACTGGCGGCGGAGGCGGCGGATCTACAACAATTCCAGACGGCGGCGGAGGACCAGGTGGTAATGGTGGCTCAGGAATTGTTATTTTAAGGTATAAATTTCAATAGGTAATATTATGGCTCATTTTGCAAAAATTTCAGAAGATAACACAGTGTTAACTGTATTGTATGTTAATGATTCTGACGCTTCTACAGAAGAAGCAGGACAAAAACATTTAGAAAAACATAATCATTGGCCAGCTCATCTTTGGGTTCAAACTTCATACAACACGTTTGGTGGACAACATAAACAGGGTGGAACACCGTTTAGAGGAAACTATGCAGGTATAGGTTATACGTGGGATTCTGTTAATGAAATTTTTTGGGGTGTATCACCTTTTCCATCTTGGGTAAAAGACATACCTACTGCAACTTGGAAATCTCCAATTGGAGACCCGCCTGCGATCTCAGAAGAAATGACAGCAAATCAAGAATGTTATAAGTGGAATGAAAGTTCTCAGTCTTGGGATGTTGTTCTTATAGCTAACTTTGCTGTTTAATATCTTTTACATTCACTAGAGTGAAATTTTAAATCTTTTCCATCAGTTCTACTTATTGAACTAAAAAAAGTTATTAAAGTAAGTCTTTCTTTTTCATTTCTTTTACCAAAACTTTCAACTCCGTGATCAGAAGATCCATCAAAAAGAATCATTCTATTTTTAATTGATTTAAACTCTATGGTTTTTTCATAACTTTTATTGTTTTCTTTTAATGCTTTTTGAAACCTTGGAGAGTTTTGTTTTATTTTATTAAGATACGCCTCTTCTTTAACCTTTAAGTGATTAGGAATATTTTCTTTTAATCTTTTGTAAATACAAGTATTAGACTCATTGTCTGACAAATAAATAATAGAAGTAAATTCTGTTCCCATGTCTTGATGGATAAAACCTTTTGTTGAATATTTTTGTGGTTTAATTTTTTGAAAATATTGATTTGCACACCATATTAAATTTTTAACATCATTAGGATACAAACAAGCTACTATTTTTTTAGTTACATTTAAAAAAAAATCGTGATCTATTTCGTGTAAAGGTTTTGTTCTTTCTCCAGGATAGGTTCCATTAGTCTTATAAAATTTTAATGTTTTTGCAAAATCTAAAACAGAGTCTGGATTCTGGAAAAAGTTATCTATACAAAAATTAGGCCACAACATTAAACATAAGTATAGGTTATTTTTTTAATAAAATTTAAATATGAATTATTTTTATTTTTTATTCTATAAACTAAAGAAGATGGAAACATAATAAATTCTTCATTTTCTAAATTAACTTCCCAAGATCTATCTTTTCTTCTATTATCATCATAATAGATTTCAACTTTACAAGTAGAAGAATCTATCTCAACACCATACAATAAAACAAAATCAGCAGAGTTTCTTAAATCTAGTGGATCAACCTCTAAAAAAGATTTAGAGTTTTCTCCTTTTTCATAAAAGTTTCCGTTTATTTTTTTAGGAATTAAACTTTTTTTATGTTCTAAAAAGAAATATTCACTAATATATTTATTTAATTTATCAAAAGATATTGAAAACGGATATTCAAAATCTTGATAATATTGTGACAAAAATATATTTTTTACAAATTCTGACCTATTTATTTCAAATCCTTTTGGCATTTTAACTTTGCCTTTGTATAAATCTATTTCAGATAATATTTTTTTATTTATCATTATTTATATTTTTAAACCAAGCAGGAAGACCTAAGTGAGGTCTACCATCATATAGGTTTTGATCAGTAGGCGTTGACTTTATGTCATTGTAATGTAAAAAAACTTGTGCACATTCATTTCCATTAAAAGGTTCTCTCCAATGTTCTAATTGAGTTCCCTTATAAATTAACATATCTCCTGTTTTTAAATTTACTTTAACACCTTTCATATTTTCTTTTCCCGATGGTTCTAAATATATTGGCCAGTCATCACCACCAAGATTCATAGTTGTAGATATTTCACAACTAAACCTATCTTTATGTCTATGTAAGACATCACCTGATTTATATATTCTTGCATAAGAATAATTTGGTGTTAATTTTAATTTTGTTTTTTCTTCCATTAAAGGATGTAGTTTTAATAATAAAGTTTCCATTGTAATGTCTGCATAATGAGAATAAGTATTAGGTACTTGTTCATCATTCCACACCCCCCACTCGGTTGCAAAAGGAGAGATATACTTATGTTGAAAAAAAGTTTTTGTAACTTGTCTTTTCATAAGAAAATAATTATAGATAAAACCTGCAAGATCTTTGGATATTGCTTTTTTTATAATTAAATATTTTTTCTTTTTAAAACTCATATTTTTATTTGTAAGGGTTTCCAACACACCAATTAACTAAAGAATGTCTAGTGCCTTCTGTTACAGGAGTAACCCTATGCCATACAAAACTAGGAAAGACAACTAAAGATCCTTTAGATAATATTTCAGTGCAAGTTCTTATATTATCTTTTGTTTTCCTTGACCTATCGTTGAAATTAAATTGTAATTCTCCCCCTTTATAGTTATTGGGATCTGATAAAGAACAAGTTACAGAAAGTTTTCTAACTTTACCAAACATTTTTTTGTCTTTTTCATTATCATATGGTTTTTTAAAACCATCTACATGCCATCCGTAATGTTGGTTATGTCCGTATTCAGTAAATTGTACTTGTTCAGGTGTATCAACTTGATAATTCCATCCGGCTTCTTTATTTGCTTTTAATATAAAAGGAACAATCATGTTGTATATCCAATTTGAATCTAACCATATTACAGTAGCATCTCTAACTTTTTTTAATTTTCTTAATTTTTTATTATCGAGATTTGTATCTTTCATTCCTCCGGTAACAGCGATTTTAGGTTCATAAAATGTTTTAGCATAATTAATAACCTCATCACAAAATTTATGTGACAATGCATCTTTAAAATACCAGTAATAATTATCTAATATCATTTTATATTTATATTTAAAACAATTGTTATTCTATTTTTTTTAATAGATTTTTGAGGTAAAATTTCGTGTTCTAAAAGTCCAGGCATAAAAACAAAATCATTTTCTTTAACATTTAAAGTCCAGTTTTTATATATCCAAGCGTTTTCAACATCGGTATTGGATAACAAATTATATAAACGAGGACATAATATTTTAGTGTGGTTTGCATTAGGATTAGGATTTATAAGTCTTGTTGAAGTATGATTCTTCTCATCAAACTGAATATAATGAACTGCAGTAAAATCACTTTCATTATGGTTATGACTTCCTAAATATTGTGAATTACTTAAACAAGTATAATTTACTACATTAAAATTAAATTTAATATTTCTTTTAAATTCAAAAGTTTTAAGTATTTTTGTTATTAGTTTTGCATATACAGGAATTATTGTTTCATAATTTATTTTTTTAAAATTAAAGTTATCTTCATCCATAATGCTGTGATGTAAATTACCATGGATGGTGTGATTGTTTCTTTCATTTGAAAGTCTATAGTTATCTTCTATATCTTTTAGAATCTCTTTTTTATCAAACAAAGATGGTTTAATATTAGAGTGAACAATCGGAAACCCAAATAAGTTATATTTCTGTATTTTCATTTTTAAGTATTGCTTTTTTACAAAAATATATATAATAAATGTAGCTAGAAATCAATATGATAAAAGTTAATTTTCCCTATTGGGGCCCTCTTCTATTTAAAACCTCTATTAATAAGGTACAAATAAATCAGCTAAATAATTTATGCCTTAAAAATAAGGTAAAAAATAATAAAGCCACAGTTGCTCACATCGAAGAACAATACCAAATTAATAACATTAAATTTCAAGAAATATTAAAACCTCAATTACTTGCTTTTAATGAAACATACCATCAGTATTATTTAAAAAAAATTAATAGGTTAAATGCAACAACGGTTTGGGTTAATTTTATGAAAAAAGGAGAATTTAATCCTCTCCATATTCACGGTAATTGCAATTTCTCAAGTGTTTTATATTTAAAAATTCCAAAAAAAATTAAAGAAGAAAATAAAAAATTTATAGGAAAAGGAGCAGGCCCTGGTGCTATAGAATTTTTTTATGGAGAAGAAAATGAAAATGTAGTATCTTACTTTTCTCATTTTCCTGAAGAGGGAGATTTTTTTATTTTTCCAAAAATATTAAAACATATGGTAAATCCTTTTAAATCTGATGTAACAAGAGTTTCTATAGCGGCTAATTTTAAATCATTGTGAAAATAGTTGAAAAAAGTCTATGTAAATGATTTGATTCAAGAGCTAGAATGGACTATATTTCTGCCTAAAAACTAGTATAGTAGTATAATGTTACAAAAACTAAACTTTTTACCTGGATTCAATAAACAACTAACACCCACACAAGCTGAAGGCCAATGGGTTGATGGTGATAATGTTAGATTTAGATATAACACACCTGAAAAAATAGGTGGATGGCAACAACTTGGACCTGGTAAATTAACAGGTTCTGCAAGAGCTATGCATCATATTGTTAATAGGTCAGGAATTAAATTTTCAATTATTGGAACTAATAGAATATTGTACGCTTACTCAGGTGGTGTATTTTACGACATACATCCTATTAAATCTACAACAACACTTACAAATGCGTTTAGTACAACAAATGGTTCAGCTACAGTAACTATAACTTTTGCTACTGGTCATGGTCTTGCGCCTGGAGATATAATTTTATTAGATAATTTTACAGCAATAACTGGATCTAATTATTCTGCATCGGACTTTGATGATAAAAAATTTATGGTGACTTCAACGCCAACCAATACAACTATAACTATCACAATGCCTTCAAATGAATCTGGAGCTGGCGCTACAACATCTGGAGGTATTAGAGTTCAAATTTATTATCCAGTAGGACCCGCAGAGCAATTACCTGGATTTGGTTATGGACTTGGGTCTTGGGGAGGTGAAGCAGCTAATCCCTTAACGACAACTTTAAATGGTGGAATAGATGCTTCCACAACAACTATAGTTTTAACAAGCGTTGTTAACTTTCCGTCAACAGGTACAAATTTTATTAGAATAGGGACAGAAGATATTTCTTACACAGGTATATCTACAAACACGTTAACAGGCGTGACGCGAGGAACGAGAGGCACAACAGCCGCATCACACTCTAACGGTGCAACAATTACAAATACTTCAGACTTTGTAGCGTGGGGAGAAGCAGCATCTGGAGACTTAGTAATTGATCCAGGTATGTGGTCTGTTGATAATTTTGGAGATAAAATTATTGCACTTATACATAATGCACAAGTTTTTGAATGGGACTCAAATTTATCAAATGCTACAGCAACAAGAGCAACAATTATATCTGGAGCACCAACAGCGTCACGTGACATGTTAGTATCTACACCGGATAGACACTTAGTATTTTATGGAACAGAAACAACGATCGGTGATCCATCAACACAAGACGATATGTTTATTAGATTTTCTGATCAAGAAAATATTAATTCATACACGCCCACAGCAACCAATACAGCTGGTACACAAAGACTTGCAGATGGATCTAGAATTATAGGAGCTGTTAGAGGTAGAGATGCAATTTATGTTTGGACAGACACATCATTATTTACAATGCGTTTTATTGGTCCACCTTTTACATTTGGTTTTGCACAAGTAGGTACAAACTGTGGATTGATTGGTATGAATGCAGCATTAGAAGTAGATGGCGCTGCGTATTGGTTATCAGAAAATGGTTTTTTTAGATACTCTGGTAATCTAGAAACAATGACATGTTTGGTAGAAGATTTTGTATTTGATGATATTAACACGACAGCTAATCAACTTGTAAATGCTGGTTTAAATAATTTGTTTGGTGAAATTACTTGGTTTTATTGTTCATCAGGATCTACTGTTGTAAACAGATCTGTAACTTATAATTATATGGAATCTTCTCCACAAAGACCAATATGGACAACAGGTTCTTTAGCTAGAACAACATGGCAGGACTCTTCTGTATTTGGTAAACCACATGCTACAGACTATGACGCTGACTCAAACACATCTTATGATGTTGTTGGCAACACAGATGGTTGCACCATATATTACGAACACGAAACAGGAACGGATCAAGTAACTTCTTCTGCGACAACTACTGTAGCTGCTAATATAGAATCTGGAGATTTTGATATTACTAGAGGCCAGGGTGGAGGAGCTGATCTTAGAGGAGATGGAGAATTTATTATGAAGATAAGAAGATTTATACCAGACTTTTTATCTCAAACAGGGAACACACAAGTGACTTTAAATTTAAGAAATTACTCAAACAGTTCACAAGCAAGCTCACCACTTGGACCTTTTACAATTACCTCATCAACAACTAAGGTAGATACAAGAGCTAGAGCTAGATCAGTAGCATTAAAGGTAGCAAATACAGGTTCATCTCAAGATTGGAAATTAGGAAGTTTTAGGTTAGATATACAAGCAGACGGAAGAAGATAATGGCAAAAATAGTATTAGCATTCACAAGACCTAGTAAAGAATACAGTCAGCCAGTAGCTGATGCTTTGATTAGAGATCTTGACGGATTAGTACAAAAATTAAATTCTACGTTTCAACAAGATTTAAAAGAAGAAACACAAAGATTAACTTGGTTTAGTACAGGGGGAAATAGTGGCTAATAGATATAAGAATGCACAATTTGATTTAAACTCAACTGACAAGACTGACATTTATACTTGTCCATCTAACTCAAGAGCTATTGTACAAAATATACATACAGCTAATGTTGGTGGTGGTAACGTTGAAATAAAAGCTTTTATATATGATAACTCTGCAACGACTAGTTTTCAATTTGCAGAACACACTGTAAATAGTGGTAACTCAAAGTCAATAGCTGACGGAACTATTATATTAGAAGAAAGTGACAAACTACAACTGCAAGCAGCTACGGCTGATATCTTTGAAGGTACAGTTGCAATATTAGAATTTGATAGAACATAGGAGGAAAAATGACAGATAAAACAGTAAACGTAGGTGGTAAAGAAATACCTTTAATAGAGCCAGCAGAAGTAATTACAACAATAAAAAACAAGAAAACAGGCGAAATATACAAGAACGAAGAAGAGTTAAAGGCAGCTAATGTAGCTTCAGAAGACGTACAAAGAGATGTATTAGTTAAGATGCCAAAGCTTGATTTGTTTAGTAAAACAAAGTAAAGTATGTATTCAGGTTTTCCCTGCTTACTAATTAATTAATTATGACAATATCTAGAGGACAGATGAACAGACAATTATACATGGGTGGCGGTATTATGGACGCCATGCCAAGAGAACAATTTGGTATAGGTAGCTTTGTAAAGAAAGCTGTTAAAAAAGTTACAGGCGCTGTTAAAGATGTTGCAAGCTCTGATATAGGTAAAGCTGCGTTATTAGCAGGAGCTGGTATGTATGCGGGAGGCTTAGGTCCTTTTGCTTCAGGTAGTTCTATGTTCGGAGGCAGATTAGCTGGAATGGCAGGATCAGGTTTTTTATCAGGAGCAGGTAGTTCTCTTTTTACTGGAGCAGGTAAAATGCTTTCTAAAAAAGGTATTCAAGGTGCTTTAGTTAAAGGTGGTGCTTTAGCTGGACTAACTGGTTTTTTAACTAGTCAATACGGAATACCAGAAGAAGAACAAGAAGAACTTTTATCTGACCCATCTGAAAAAGCAAAATATTTAAGAATGTATTACACAAATTTAAACCCTAATGCAGGATCTGATGAAATAGAAACATTTGTTAGAGACAATGCTGCTATGGGTGGTAGAATGGGTTATGCTTTAGGTGGTAATGAATTACCTTCTGATCCTACAACACCTGTAAATCCTTTTAAACCAAAACCAATAGGACCGGTATTACCAAACAAAGAAATGGCATCTAATGAAATATCAATAGATAAAATAGAAATGTTAATTAAAAGAGGCGCTGACAATGATCTTATAAAAGAATTTACTGGTGCTTCAGATGGTGTAATCAATCAAATAAGAGATGCTATGGAAAGAAAAAACAAAGCAGGTGGCGGTATTATGAATAGAATGAATTACGCGTTAGGCGATACTGCAAGCCAGAATGCCATGCAAGCAGCGGGCATCGAGGGTCTACCTATTAGACAAAACCCTAAAGGTGTAAAAGAACTAGATTTAAGAGATAATGGTGGATTTATACCGCCAGTTGGTATAAAAGAAAAAGAAGATGATATCCCAGCGATGTTATCTAATAATGAATTCGTATTTACAGCAGATGCTGTAAGAGGCATGGGCGACGGTGATGTAGAACTAGGCGCTCAAAGAATGTACGATCAAATGAAAATGTTAGAAGAAGGCGGAAGAGTATAATGGCAACACAAGATTACGTACAACGTCCAGCACCCTTTATTGAAGCAGCAGGTCAAACTTATTTAGATGACCTTACAAAAGGTATTGGTGCTTTTAAACAAACAGATTTATCTAAAATTATGGGTCCACAGTTTATTGCTGGACCTAGTGCATTAACTACACAAGCTGAAGCGTTAGCACCTGGACTTGGTGGTTATCAACCTTTCTTAAATGAAGCAGCGGCAGCGCAAACAAGAGCTGCAGGTTTATCGAGCCCCACTGCTTATCAAGCTTATATGTCTCCATATCAACAAGATATTATTGATACAACATTAGCAGAATTTGATGTACAAGCACAAAAAGGTTTACCAGGATTAGCAGCTCAAGCTATCGGCGCTGGAGCTTTTGGTGGAGGACGAGAAGGTGTACAAAGAGCAGAGTATCAAGCAGCATCAGATAGAAACAGAGCAGCATTACAAGCTCAGTTATTAGGTCAAGGTTTTTCTCAAGCACAAAATTTAGCAGGTCAAGCTTTCCAACAACAACAAGCATTAGGCGCTGGTCAATTAGGGTTAGCACAACAATCACCTGCATTATTAGGTCAACAGATTTCAGCACTAACAGGTTTAGGCGCTCAACAACAAGACAGAGCGCAACAAACATTATCTGCTCAACAACAACTAGCATCTAGACAAGCATTACAACCATTAGAAGCAGCGCAACAATATGGTGCTGGAGTTACAAGTTTAATTTCAGGTTATCCTGGTAGAGAAGTTATTACAGCTGCAGCACCGGCTCCTTCTTCATTAGCTACAGGACTTGGAACTGCATCAACGTTGGCAGGTATTTATAGATTAATACAGGGAAGTAAATAATGAGTAGAATATTAAAAAGACCAATGTTTAGAAAAGGCGGAGAAGTTATGGAAGGTATCATGACGGGTATCAAGCCTAGACAAAATTATGCATTAGGGGAAAGAGTAGAAGATTATAAAAATGTTTTAAGGGCTGCAACTCAAGGAGTTAGTACAGGCCCAGATGCTCTTACAAGATTTTTACTTGAATTAGGCCCTAGTTTAGTTGGAGGGGAATCAGCTGGTGGAACTAAACTTCAAGAAATTTTAGGTGCAACACAAAAACCTATGCAAAATTATTTTGCATCATTAGATAAAAAAGCTCAACAAGAAAAATCAATCGGATTACAAGCTGGGATGTTAGGTATTAAAAGTCAACAGGATATAGATAAAGCAAAAGCACAAAGTCAATTTCAAAAAGATTATTCACCTGATAGAAAAGAGTATGAATTATTTAAAGAATATTCAAATCCAAATGTAAAAAATTTTAAAAAATCTATTAGACAAATGTATCCAAAATCTATGGCTAAGTTTGATGCAAAGACAAGTTTAAACCTTGACAATGTAGAAGAATTTAAAGGTAAAAATGTACAAATATTTCCTTCTAAAATATCAGGAAGTAAAGTACAATTTAATTATGATGAAATGATACCCGGCACTATTTATTTTAGACCGGATCAACAAAACAGTGTGTTTGAAAGAGATCCAGAAAACAACGTAATTATTCAATACAATATATTTACAGGTAAGAAAATAAAAGAAATACCGATAGGAGGTTAAGCGTATGGCATACGATCCAATCCTCGAAGCTTTAAATCCGACAGGTAAAAAAGAAAGCAAACCAGGCGTAATAAACGATATAAATGAGGCTTATTCCGGAGCTGAAGGTGATAATGAAATATCATCATTGGAATCAGCTCTAGCTGGTATAGCTTCAGGTATTATTAAAGTACCAGAAGGTTTTGTTTCATTAGGTGCAGAACTTTTAGACTTTTCAGGTATGACTAATAATGCTGCAGCTAAAGTAGAACAAGCTTTTGATACTATAAATATATTTGAAGAAACCGCTGAAGCAAGAGCATCTGGTAAAATATTACAAGCTCTAGTTCAGATAGGTGTACCTGCAGGAGCGGGTGCAAAGATAGCAAGTAAGCTTGCAACCAAAGCATTACAAGCTAGAAAAGCTGGAACATACGTAAATCTAAAAGGTAAAAATGTTAGAAAAGGTATGGAGAAAGTTTACAAACTTAATGACAAAGCAAGAGTAAAACGTTTTGCAGCTGGTGTCGTAGGTGGAGCAACGGGAGAAGTGTTTGTTGCAGATGTTGAAAACATAGGAACAATAGGTGATGCTTTTGATGTTGGTCCAACACAATTAGATTTAGATGAATCCTCAGATCCACAAGAAGATGCAGGTAGAAAATTATTAAATAGACTTAAGTTTGGTGCAGACTCTGTAATGTATTTTCCGTTTATATATGGTGGTACAAAAGCGATAGGTAAAGTTGCACAATACGGAAAAGATTTAGCTTTTAGTTCTTCTAAAATAAATAAAACAATTGATACAGCAGCTGGAATGGTAAGACCTACATCAGGTAAACCAGAAGCTATGTTTTTAGCAAAAAACGCAGAAGAAGCAGCTAAAGCAGCTGACTCTAATTTTGCTATGGAACAAGTAAAAAGAATAGATAAAGAAGTAGGTAAAATGTTTCCTACTATTAAAACATTTTTTAATAAAACGTTAAGAGAAGATCAAAAGCAGGGACAAGCTATTTTTTATAAGGATTTAAAAGAACTTATGTTTGAAGGAGATCTTTCTAAAAAAGTAGGTAATACTAAAACATATAAAAAAGTTTTAAAACAAATGAAAGATGGTGGTTTAAATACAAAATCACAACAAGTTGTGTTTGATGCAATCTATAATACCAGACAAAAATTTACTTCATTACTAGAGACGATTAGACAAGGTAGCACTGCAAAGGTAACCTTACCCAAAGATCTTAGAAATATGCCAGGCTTAATGGGAGATAGAGTTAAATTAATGATTGGTGGAACTTATAAAATATTTGCTAATCCTTATGTTGACAGTCTTGCAGGATATAAACCTGCTGATGAAGCTGTAAACAAAGTGAAAGCTATTTTAAAAAGACACGCAAAAAAACACGGTAGAGATTTATCAGATGATCAATTAAATTATAGAATAAATGAAATATTAAGTCAGACTACTAAGTTTACAAAAGGAACACAGCTTCCATCATTTAAAATGACTGATGTTACCATGGCAGCTAAAA
>Ga0208767_1001974_pt1 | contig 15809 bp, 15 predicted proteins | sample VirMetDEL_Mar_21_FD_184514 | JGI IMG/M metagenome (GOLD analysis project Ga0208767, IMG submission 184514) | Aqueous microbial communities from the Delaware River and Bay under freshwater to marine salinity gradient to study organic matter... | ecosystem: Environmental > Aquatic > Marine >... | reverse complement strand
GTATCAAGCTGATTATACATATTATTACGAGAAAGGAGACAGAGATGTACCACCCTCTGGAGAACTTGAAATAACTGCCATATACCACGATGGGTTTGATCTGACAGAGATGTTCAGAGAAGAATGTTTAAACGATGCTGATAAATATTTAAATAAATAAAGATGAAAAAAAGTATATTTGACTTTTCGGATTTATCACCGGAACTAAAAAAAAGTTTAACTAATAAACTAACAGATGAATTTAACAATGGAAAAAGTAGCCGATTACATAAGGGTAAAACTGAAGCAAAGAAAGGAAAGAAAGGAAACTCGTAAGAAGCTAATATTTAAACTCGTTAAAAACGACCACAAGTGCAGACAATTAAGAATGCAACTTGCTAAGAAAAATACAAAAGCATTATCCAGGCAAGAGTATTTAATAAACGAAGAGAAAGTAAAACAAATAATTTATTTGACTTTACAACAACTCAAAATCAGAAACACACTTAATTATGATTGATCAAGAACAAGAGATTGTAGATGCTAAAGACGTTGATTTTCTTTGGTGTAGCAATAAAGAACTGCGAAAACAACTCTTTTTAACACAACAAAAATTAAAAGAGACAGAAAAAAAGTGGAGAGATTTATTCTGGAAAACAAAATAAATCATATATTTATATAAAATTTATCTAAATTTAATAAGATGCCTGAATTAACGAACAACGAGGCTCTGAATAATTTTATTGATGACGATTATCAGAGTCGAGCTTACATAAGAGCTCAAAAAATAGTAAACAAACTTCGCTACGGGAGAAAGTACAAAGAGTTATCTGATAACGAGTTTCTCCAGGTACGAAAAATATTAGCAGAACATTTTGATTTCAAATTAAAAGAAGAATTATGAAACAATACATCTTTGACCAATTTGTAAAGAATATAATAAATCATACCGGTTACACAAAAGAAGAGATATTTAGCACAACTAAAAAAAGTGAAATATCACTGGCCAGGAAAGTCTTGTATAAATTATGCATAGACAGAGGCTTCTCAATTAAAGCAATAGAGGAGTATATGGAAAGAAATGGTTACAAGTGTCATACCAACACTATACATCAAGCATTGGTGTCATTAGATAAAATTATGGCTAATGATCCAGACTATCAGACCATAATTAAAAACTTATCTAACGTTGAGGCTTGATCTGGAAAAAATTTTTAACCAAGCCGTACAAGATCATGGCTCTGCTAATTTAGATAGCAAGGGTTATCAGTCACGTATGATGCATGGTGTACAGATAGTAAGAGATGATAAGACAAAAAAGATACAGATATTTAATCCAGGAGGAAAGAATTATTATGAGGAACTGACCGATGAGCAGTATGATTTATTTCAGAAAGGATGGAGAAGAGGAGTATATGACCTCGTATTAGAACAATACAAGAAAAGATTAAAAGTATTAGAAAAAAAAATAGCTGAAGAAGTAAGTAAGAAAAAAGCCAATGCATCGATAAGTGGGTTTACGAAACAAAGGCTTTCAATAATGAATAAGTATTTTAAAATAACCCAAAAGAAAAACGAACAAAAATGAATCTTAGAGAAAAATTACTTGAAATTAAAACCACACTTGTTGTACCAAAAACTAGATACAATAAGTTTGGTAATTATTACTACCGAAGTCTTGAGGATATACTTGAGGCTTTGAAACCTTTTGAAAAAAAGTATAAGGTTATAGTGCAAACCAAAACCAAAACTATAATTCAAGAGGGTATACCATTCGTTGAGGCATCAGCATTAATTAGCGATGTTGAGGACCTTAAGGCTAAATCTATTGAATCAGAGGATAGTGCGTTGATTGACTTACAAGCTAAAGGACAACAAATGCCTCAGCGTTCTGGATCAGCATCATCTTACGCAAAAAAATATGCATTAGGAAATCTTTTTGGTATTGATGATACTAAAGATTCAGATGCCACAAATACTGATACAAAAGAAAATAGTAAGCCAATACCTAAGGCTCCGACTATTAGTAAAGTTAAAGAAACTAAAAAGCGTTTGCCTACTGGAGATTTTAACAAGGATTTGATAAGCATTAAAAAATCTATTGATGCAGGTAAAACTTGGGAAGATGCTAAAAAATGGTTAGAATCTTCTGAGCATTATGATAAAGTTACACTTACAAAATTTAAAACTTCTATAGATGAAAACTAAAGACATAATAAAAAACCTTCGAGTTGATAGCAAATACTACGGAGAGTATGGGAAACAATGGCTATCGAATAGCGATGTTTATACATTGCTTTATGACAGAGAGCAGTATGGTTGCAAGACAACTGTGACTGACTCAATGCTTAAAGGATCATATTTACATACATTAATATTTCAGCCACATAAAAAAAAGGATTATATAATTTGGGACAAAACTGACACCAGGGGTAAGGCTTATAAAGAGTATTTAGTAGAAAACAACCTTGATATAATCCTTACAAGAAAAGAGGCTGATGAAGTAGAGGAGCAAGCAGAATGGTTGATGGATAAAAATAATCCAAAGACACTTAATAATAAAATAGGAAACACACCCATAGTTGATTTCCTTCATGACAAAAAAGCTTTAAGAGAGGAGCCCATGGTAGGTGAAATATTTGGAGTGGATTTTAAAGGCAAAGCCGATCTTATATCTAATGAGATAATATTAGATTTGAAAAGAACAAACGATGTCAAAAGATTTCCAAACAAAGTAAAGTATGAATCGTCATACGACACGCAAGCCTTTATTTATCAAACACTTTTTGGATTACCTTTTGTTTTTTTAGTAATCGGCGATAAAAAGAAAACGCGTGCTGATGGCACTATTTACTATGACATGGGAGTTCACGCTGCCACAGATGAAGTATTAATCAGAGGCAAAAGAAATACCCAGGAGGCAGTCATGCGTTACATTGAAGAGCAAGAGGGTACAAGCAATTTAGAATCATTTATATATAACACAATTTTAACTTAATCAAAATGGAAATAACCGGAAAAATAAAATTTATAGACGAAACAAAAACTTATGGTAACAATGGCTTTCGTAAGAGAGAAGTTGTAATTACTACTGAAGATCAGTATCCACAACATATATTATTAGAGTTTATACAAGACAATTGTACTTTGCTTGATGGATATAGTGTTGGCCAAGAGGTAAAGGTGGGAATAAATTTAAAAGGAAGAGAGTGGACTAATCCAGAGGGTGAAACAAAGTATTTCAATTCAATACAAGGCTGGAGAATAGATGCAGATAAAGATGAAAAGCCTGCACCCGAGCCACCGAAAGAAGAAGAGGAAGGAGACGATGATTTGCCATTTTAGTAACCCCTTACTAAATTGGGACAAATACACTAGGAGCTCCTATGCAACACGTAGTAACTATATTTAAGAATATAAAAGAAACAGACACGCCTTTTTTTAGAGATGTTGATGTTGTTTTGTCCAGGATAAAGGATGGATCATCCAAAGAACTTGTTAAAAATATTAGACAAGAGGATGATAAGAGCAAAAGAAACGATTTAAAAAAAGAACTTCCTTCAATATGTTTTAGCGGTCAGTTTACTAAAAGGTCTGATGTATCCATCAAAGAACACAGTGGTTTAATCTGTTTGGACTTTGATGGGTATACCAAACAAAAAGATTTGTTGACTGATAAAAATAAATTTAGCAAGAACAAGTTTGTATATTCTGTATTCATATCACCAAGCGGGAAAGGTTTGAAGGTTCTAGTAAAGATACCTAAGGACCCAGACAACCATGTTGGTTACTTTATTGCGCTTGAAAAACTATTTAAGTCTCAGTATTTTGATAAGACCTCAAAGAATGTGAGCAGAGTATGTTACGAATCTTTTGACCCGCTAATTTACATTAACAAAGATGCAGAGGTGTGGGAAACTGCGGAAGATCTTGAGTACAAAGAGCACAGCGCAAACAACGGCGTTAAAACTATACCTATCACAGATGAGAATAAGATAGTAGAAATCCTTATTAAGTGGTGGCAAAAGAAGTATCCTATGTCAGAGGGACAAAGAAATCAAAACGCTTTTATCCTGGCGATGGCATTTAATGACTTTGGTATATCTAAGAACACCGCTACATTAGTATTGAATCAGTATCAAAGCAAAAGTTTTTCAGTATCAGAAATAAATAAAACCATTAAAAGTGCATACGCAAACGCTAAAAACTTTAACACAAAGTTTTATGAGGATGAAGAAAAAATAAATGACATTCAACAACGACTACGCAGAGGCGAGTCAAAAAAGATTATCCGCCAACAATTAGAGGAGTCGATGTTGGCGGCAGAGGTGATTGACTCCGTACTACAAAAAGCTGAAGAAGATAACTCTGTTAAGTTTTGGACAATGAGTAGCCGGGGTGTAGTCAAAGCTATACCAATGATATTCAAAAAGTTTCTTGAATCAAACGGATTTTATAAGTTTTGTCCAGAAGGGCAAAAGAATTATGTGTTTGTCAAGGTAACTAATAACTTAATAGAGAATACGTCTGAAAAAGAAATAAAAGATTTTATACTCAATCATCTGTATGACATGGATGATATGGCAATCTATAATTATTTTGCAGATCAAACCAGGCTTTTCAAAGAAGACTTTCTGTCTTTATTGGGAACCATAGATGTATATTTTATAGAGGACACAAAAGACACCTCTTATTTATACTTTGAGAACTGCGCAGTAAAGATTACAAAAGATGATATACAGGTTATAGATTATTTAGAATTAGATGGCTATGTTTGGAAAGACCATATTATTCCTAGACCCTATGCGGATTGTGATAGTGAGGCTAACGATTATTGTACGTTTATTGAAAACGTATCAGACCAAGATGATGACAGAGTTTTAATGATGAGGTCGACACTTGGCTTTCTGTTGCACTCTTACAAGAACATATCATATTGTCCGGCTATAATTTTAAATGATGAGCATATATCTGATACCGCTAATGGTGGAACGGGCAAAGGACTTTATGTTCAAGGTCTTGAGGCTATGAAGAAAGTGGTTAACATTGATGGTAAGTCATTCAATACAGAGAAATCTTTTCCTTATCAGCTTGTTCAGTGGGGCACACAGATCATGGTTATTGATGATGCTAAAAAGTATTTTGCTTTTGAAGCTATGTTCAGCGTGATAACTGAAGGCATAACTGTTGAGAAGAAAAATAAAGATGCAATAAAAATACCATTCAGCAAATCGCCAAAGCTTATCATAACTACTAACCACCCACTTAAAGGTAGTGGCTCTTCACATGAACGAAGAAGGTTTGAGCTTGAGTTTGCTAATCATTACAGCGCAGCACACAAACCAGAGCATGAATTCAAAAAGGATTTGTTCAGTGCTGAGTGGCAAGATAAAGATTGGGATCCGTTCCATAAGTATATGATAAAATGTTTACAGATATATCTTGAACAAGGTTTGGTCCAAAGTAAATCAGTAAACACCGACAAGAAAAGATTAATTATCGAAACCAACTCTGACTTTATAGAATGGTGTGGATTGTTAGATACCAAGCATGAAAACCTTTTACTCCAGGTAAACAAAAAGATACACATTAACGAGCTCCATCATGATTTTACAAGTCAATACCCTGACTATGCTAAATACTCTAAGCGGTCAGTATCACAATACTTATTTAAGAAGTGGTTAGTTGCTTACTGCGTATATAAAGAAGGGCTGGAGCCTGAGATTAAAAGAGACTCCTCAGGTAATTGGATGCGCATTAAACCTAGGAGTGAAGGTGTTATACAAAAGAAACTATTATGAAAGCAGATTTACAATTTAATATATCAATATACAAAGATGATATGGGTGTAGATGGAGATTATTATATAGAAAAACCATCTAAATGGTTTCCTCATATATTAAAATTATGGAATGAGCATTCTATTTTACCGCGTATAGGTGAATCCATAAGACCTAATATCAGCATGAATCCTGTAAATCAATTTGAAAAATGGATTATTGATTCTGACAATCAAGACATTGTTGTTAACAGTGGTCTAATAATAGAAGAAATAAATTGGAGCTGTCATTATATAACAGAAAAACCCGTGGTGGATTTTTGGCTTCGTATAGATTATCACGAAAACTATTACAAGGATTATGAAGTTTAGGGATTATCAGATAGACATTATACAAAAAGGCACGCGAGTAATTAAAGAACATGGCTTTGTTTATCTGGCTATGGAAGTTAGGACGGGCAAAACTTTAACAAGCTTTGGCATAGCTCAAAACCTCAGCGCAATAAGTGTTCTTTTTGTAACAAAGAAAAAGGCTATCTCTTCAATTCAATCAGACTACGATTTGTTATCTCCTAATTTTAAAATTAATATTGTTAATTATGAAAGTTTGCATAAAGTAATGGACCTTCCTATAATATATGATTTGGTTGTTTTAGATGAGGCTCATTCTTTGGGAGCAATACCCAGGCCTAATCGAAGAGCCAAACAAGTTAAGGAACTTATATATTTACATGATTCAAAAGTAATACTTTTGTCTGGCACCCCAACACCTGAAACTTTTAGTCAAATGTACCATCAAGTTTATGGCATACCTAAAAACCCTTTTTATAAATATACTAACTTTTACAAATTTGCACGGGAGCATGTAGCTATAACGCAAATATTTATTAACGGTTCCAGGGTAAATAATTATAAAAATGGATTACCAACAATTATGGATGCGATGCAACCTTACTTTATATCTTACAGTCAAAAGGAGGCGGGATTCAAAGTTAAAACCACTGAAGAAGTTATGCATGTTAAGATGAACCCCTTGACATATAATCTTGCTAAAAAACTAAAAAAGGATCTAGTAATTAAAGGTCAAAAAGAACAAATACTAGCAGACACACCTGTCAAACTTATGATGAAACTACATCAGATATATTCTGGAACTGTTAAGTTTGAAAGTGGCGCATCACAAACCCTCGATTTATCTAAGGCAAAGTTTATACAAAATAATTTTGCAGGAAAAAAGATTGGTATATTTTACAAATTCAAAGAAGAACTGAAAGCTTTGCAAAAAGTTTTTGGTAACACCTTGACAACAGAGCTAGATGAATTTGTTAACACTAACAAAAACATAGCACTTCAGATAGTCAGTGGTAGAGAAGGAATTAGTCTAAGGCAAGCAGAGTGTCTTGTGTATTATAATATAGACTTCAGCGCTACAAGTTATTGGCAATCACGCGACAGGATGACAACCAAAGACCGCTTGCGCAATAAAGTTTATTGGATATTCTCCAAAGGTGGTATTGAAAGTAAAATCTATAAAGCAGTTGTTAACAAGAAAGATTATACACTCAGACACTTTGAGAAAGATTTGTTAAATTTATAAATGACTGAGCAACAGATACAGACTAAACGAATAAAACAATTAGAGGCAGAAGGATACTATGTTATTAAGCTAATTAAAACAAATAAGAACGGTATACCTGATCTCATTGCTCTACATTCTACCAAAGGTGTTCTATTTGTTGAGGTCAAAACACCCAAAGGTAAAGTATCAAAGCTCCAGGAGTTTAGACTTGACGAATTAAATGATCATGGATTTAAAACAGAAATATACAGAGGTTAACATTAGCGAGAGCGGAGGCATAACATATAGTTTTGACAATAACTTTGTGCTAGCTTTGATGGACCTTGACCTGGTTTATTCTATACAAATAGTTATGCAAGTTGAAAGATATGTTGATAACAATTATGACAAACCAACCAACAGCGTAGTTGAGTTAGCTGGTGTTGTAAAAGGTAAAACCCCTTACTACTTTTTGATTGATCTATGGCATTTTGATAATATGTTGTTTGAAAATATGATGGAGATAGATAGCGACATGTATTTAGATTACTACAACAAGAACTTAGTTTTAGTAAAATATTAGTCTATTTTTTTTTTAATAAAAAAATTATATCTTAGAAGGCATGAATGGATTAACGCCACTTGAGCACAAGAGAGTACAAAATATAAATTTTGTAATGGCTGATCTTCACACTTCACTGAACACTATATACGAGTATTTAATGGATAAAGAGTACGCTCCGCTAAGAGGCGAAGTAAATGCTTTGACAAAAAAATTACGTAATGTAGGCGAGTCAGTAACCGATGAAGTTTAGACCAGAGGATGATTTTTATATTGCTGCGGCAATAACCTTGTTATTGTCTTGTGTGTTTTATTGGCTTCTATTTGGAACGTTTCCTTAATTCTCTTTCACGTTTTTTTCTTTTGCCAACAGGCGAATCAGGACCATAAAGCTTTTTATATAATTCTGGATTTATTTTTTTTAGTTGAGTTTTAGATATGGGTGCTGATTTTTTATTAAAATCTTTGAAAAACTTCTTTCTATTCACACGTCTTACGTCTTTATAAAAAGGAATCAAGCCAAGCTGCCCAAACACATCAAATGTATAAACATCCATAAGCTCATCATAAGCTCTTTGTCGTGCTTCTGCTGTTTTTCTTGTCTGTGTTCGCGCTGCTAGTTCAGCTACTCTGCTAAAATCTCTAAAAGCAGGACCGGCAGGACCAAGAGCTACAGGAGCAAGAATCGATGCTAAGGATTTATTTCCAAGTTGATCTAAATTTACTAAGCTATAAACTAAAGAGTTGTCATATGCATTATAAGGCTCCCCATTTCTTAATTTTTCTAAATAATTTTTGTTTATATATTCAATACCTAGATTGATTGGGAGAGATGGTATATTTCCTAAACTATTACGGAACATTAATGTGGATACTGATCCGACTAACTGACGTTGTAAAAAATATGGCAAGTCCTCATCTTCGTCTTCCGGTGCGCCAAATAATTGATCCATGTAGTTGGCAAAACTTTTATAAAGAATTACATATGAAGACATTCTAGCTAGTACACCAGCCAATGTTAGAGCAGCCTCTCTTTGGCTTATTTTACCCTCTTTAAACAAAGCACCTACAGCAAAACGAGCAGTAGCATATTCATTCAAGGTAAAGTTTGCCATGAAAGAATTTACAACACGATAGTAATCCATCAAACCTCTTTCTGAGCGGCGTATGTTTTTTATTATTGCACCCAAAGGATTCCCCGAAGTAACTAAATCTATTGAAGTTCTGTCTGCATCAGACACAGCTTCTTCTAGTGCTTTCTTATATTTTTGATCTAAATATTTAGAGTTAGATTTTTCTTGTTGTAATGCTTTGAAGTCTTCAACTGTAAAATCAATATCTTCATTATTGTATTTTTTTACATTATTTTTAAACTCATTTGCAAATTTACTAATCCAAATAGGTCGTGCTATAACTCTATCTGCTCCACCCATTAAAAAATCTGAGACTTTACTTATGCCGCTATAAAATTGTTTTGGTCCCAAAGACAATAAGTATTCCATCTTTTGAGCCACAGGTCCTTTCATTCCTAATTCAGATTGACTAAGATTTAATATATTATTGTCGTCAGAATATTTTGTATCCCCTTGTATATCAAACACAGCATCACCTCTTTGGCCGCCTAGTTTTTTTATTTCTCCTGAGTTAAGGTTCTTTAATATGTTAAGAAATTTAATATTGTTTATAGCGCCGATACTCATGGAAATATCTTTGTATTTGCCGAATGCCTCTGATATAACTTCTGGTTTTTGTGCAAACAACATGGATGCGTTACCTATAATTTCTGCGGCAAATCTAGGGGCAGAACCAAGAAGAGATCTATAAGCTATTCTTTTTGCTTCTCTTGCAAATCTTGAGACTATGGATGTACTAGACTGTGTATATGTGTTCAAGTATGTAACTTGCAATAATTCTCTCAAAGAACTAATCAAAGCCTCTGCTGCTGCTACCTGACCCCGATTACCTCTTCTATACTTTTTACTTAATTCACGAGCTGTATCTTGTGTTTTTATAACATCTGGAGTCATATAGAAATCAAGATATGTTTCCTGTGTGCCTCTTTTTACAGTTTCAAAGGCATCAAAATTTATTGCTCTTGCTCCCTTTTTTCTTTTTATCAATGTAACAGCAAATGTTCCAGCTCCTTCACTAAAAAGTTCTGCTTCGGCAGCGACATCAATGTTTTTTTGATCTTGTGTTTGCAATACTTGACGGTGATTATAGTTTTCTAAAGCAACAAAATTTCTACCTCTTCTTGTTGCAGCAGATTTTGCTAGATTGTAAAGAGATTTATTTTGATTTATTAAGATTCTAGCTGCTTGTTTTTGTCCAGGATTTAACATTGAGAAAATACTTTCTGCTGTCATATCACCGTCTTGCTCAAACTTATCCGCTATCTCTTGCAAAGTTTTTGCATCTATACTATTTCCGACACGCCTGTAATAGTCTATGGTTTTTTCAAGCATGTCTTTAACAGAAGGTGATAGCTCACTAAACTTACCATCAACCTGGTTGGCTTCGCTTTCTAATGCATGTAAATAAACACCTATTTCTAATGATTGTTTTTTAACTTCATTAGAATTTTTAGCTTTACCTTTTGTAGTTAAAAGCTTTTGCGCTCTGTCAACTTTATTGTTAACTACATCAAATTCACCTAAAAATTTAGCGTAAGCTTTATAGATAGGTTCAAATATAGTATTATAAACAACCGTACTGTTGTTGATGCCTAATACTTGGTCTACTTTAGGAATGGGTGTGCTTCTGATTCCTTCGGTTATTTTACCCCTGCCCGTGATTAATGAGCTTTTTATTCCAGCACCTAGTCTTTCAAAATTTAATGTTACCAGTCTGTCGGTTATTGTATTGAATGGTTTTGTTAATCTTTCAATAGCAACATCTACTTGTTTTTTGATATCTGCCAGAAACTCTTTTCTTTCCTCGGTATCCACAGGAGTTTCTTCTCCTATAATTCTTTTTACTTCATCATCAATTATCTTTTTAGCATCGGCATTTATACCTTTAATTTTATCTCTTTCAATTTTTCTTTCTTCTAAAAAAGCCTGGTCTTGCAGCTCCTCTATCGAAGGAGACTCAGCTACCTTCTTAATATTTGTAGCGGTAGCTTTTAATCCTGTGAGTTCAGTAAACTTTTCTTTAGCGTCTAGTAAAGGCCCGCTTGTATCATCAGCCTTGTCAACATATTGTTTTTGTGTTTTGTATTCAGTAATAAAATTTTCTACTTGATCAGCAGTATATTTTTTACCGTTTTCATCTACAAAACCATCTAAAATGCTTACGCCATCCTTTCGAATCCAAGACTGCATAAACGGAAAGCCAAATTCTTTTTTTAAATTTGCAGACCCTGTTTGTTCTTTAACGCTTTCTGGCGTAAATTTTACTCCTAAGGCAAACATGGCTCCTAATCCAGAGTAAGAATCTTTTACTTCACTTTTCTTTATTTGGGTCTCTGTTTTATCTACTCGCTGTAGTTGCTGTATTACATTAGCAATTTGCCTAGGGCTTTTTGAGGACTCAATCGTGTCTTCTAAAGCTTGTTGTTCAATTCTTTCTTGAGAAATAAAATCAGTTTCTGCTAGAGGGATAATCTGCTTGTCAATGATTTTCTTTTCTAATTTTCGCGCTGTTGCCTCGTCAACTACATTACCATCATTATCCGCTATTTCAACAACCTTATTATCTTTTATTCTTGCCACAAACTTATTATCTATAGGAATGCTCGTGATATCTTCACTCTCAGTTATTGTAGTTTTACTTTCTTGTGCTTGATCTTTAATAGGCCTTAACATGGAGTCACTCATATATATACCTGTCATTTGGTTTTTTTCAGTTGCCGTAGGTCTGTGTGTTCCATATTTATCTACAAATAAAGGCTTGCCTTCTTCGATGTACAATGACACACCCTCTGGTTTTTTAAGACTCTCAACTTTTCTATATTTTTTCTTTTTATATTGAAATAATGGAAGTTTAGTTGTGTCTATTTTTGTATTAACATCATCTTGAATTTTGCTTGATACGTCTTTTAACACTATACCTTTACCTATAGATGATATTTTATCAATAGCTTCCTTAGTTGTTTCATATATTTCTTCAGATACTAATACATCAGTTAAATCTCTATATGTAATATTATCTTTGTTTAGATAGTCATAATTAAAATCATCAATAGTTTTTTTATTATAAACATCTGACAGCAAGTCAATAGCGCTTGAGTCAGGATTTGACTTTCTTAATGATTGAATTATACTTTTCAAAGATGTATTACTAACTTCAGAATCTAAAATTTGTTCATAGTCTTTTGTTGTTTCTCGCGTGGTGTCTAATAAACCAAGCGCTTTTTTTTGACGAGGTGATAATCTGTCAATTTTTTTTTGGGTCATTATCGAAGTCCCTGATTTTAATTCAGAACTTTTGATTTCACCATAACTTTTTTCAATATGCTCTTTATTTGATAATGTATTGTCCTTAGAGAGTTTCACTTCAGAAACTAAGTCCCCATCTCCGTCCTTGAGTCTTATACTACGAGAGCCATCTAATTTTGTTCTTACCTCAACAGTCATAATATCACCATCATTATCCACCACTTCAAATATTTCTGCTGATTTTGTGACCTGACTGTCATCTAGCTCTTTTTTTCTTGTTTCTTCTACCGTCTCGGTCTCTGAAACTTCAGTTTCAACCTGGCCCTCTTGACCTTGTTGGTCGGCTGTTTCTTCCTGGGCTTGCGCAGTCTCTCCGGCAAGCTCTGTGGGTTGATTGTCTCCTTCAACCACTGCTTGGCCAGTTGCGGGTTGTTTTTCATCAGGTACCGCAGCTGGGCTTTCGACTTGATTGGCATACTTATTAGTTATTTTATTTATTTTCTCTCTTAACTCTTTCTCCTTAGACTCTGTGTCTACAGGATTATTCTTAGCATTATCTAATTCTCTTTGTAAAGGTATCAGTGTGTTTAAATCCTCCTGCGATATATTAGGATAGGCTTTTTTAAAGTTATCCTCTATTTGTACATTTTGTTTTGCTTCTAATTTTTTATTTTCTAGTCTTTGTTTTAGGGCAGCATCATTCTGTATATCAACCTCAAAGTTTATTATCTCAGCGTCATCTGCTTTTTCAATAAACTCTTCAACAAATTCTTTAGTTATGTTTTGCCCATCTTTAATATACTTAGCCTTACCAGGGATAACTTTCTTTGAAAGTCTAAACAAGGGATTTAAAAGTTTTGCAGCGGTTATGGGTCCGCCACCAACAGCCTCTAAACCAATCTCTGCTGCATCAACTTCTTGACCTGCTACGGCCATACCTGCTCGCTCCCCTAATGCGCCTCCTGCACCCTCTATTAAACCTGAAGCTACCACGCTTGCAGGACGACTTATTAATTTAGGAAGTGCAGACTTAACAACGTTAGCACCTATCCTGCCCGCTAACCCAGAAGTCAGAGCCTCTATTGCGCCAATAGTAACACCTCGGCCTACGGACTTTCTTTTAATACTGCTTATCTTTTCCTCATCCTCGAGCACATCTCGTATGTTTTCATTAGTAAAAGGTTTATCACCAAGCTCTTTTTGTAATAGTTCTGTAAACGTAGTTGCTGTTTCAAGCATCCCGCTTGCTCCAAAAAAAGCACCTCCTAAAGCACCTGTCCCTGCGCCAAATAAAGCTCCTGGGCCTGACAATGCAGTTAATCCTGCACCTGCACCTGCACCTGCCGCGGCTCCTGTAGCAGCTGCGCCTAAGGATATTGGATTAAAAAGTCCAGTCATAGATGATATTAAAACTTGAGGGGCCACGCCAAGGTTGTTACCCAAGGCTTTTATTGTTCCTAGTATTCCGCCGCCCTCTTTTTCAACATCTTTATAATACTCTCTGAGTTCATCAGTAGGACCTTGTCGCTGCATAGTATTTACAGCTTGCCGAAAATCATCTAAAGCCTCATCGCTTACTTCTTTGCCTTGACCGAAAACAGCAAACGCGTCATCAACACTAGCGCCTTGAGCAACACCTGTTTTGTAGGATCTGTACATGTCCCCAAAAAAATCGGTAACTGCGTTTTTACCAAATGTTCTTTCTATTGCGGTATCAGTCTCTCCTGTTGGTATCCTTGGTGTTGTCGGTGATTCGGGTTGCACCGAAGTGCCAGCTTCCAATACTGATTCCCCATCTGCTTCTTGGCTTGCGTTTTTTTTTTGGGACCAAGCGGTCTTGAAAGTATTTAAATCAGTTGTTTCAAATAAACCTTGAGCGACACCTAAATCATACAAGCCCTGCTGTTGTTGTTCATTAGATTGAAAGAACATATCGTAACTGATCGCATCACTAATTATGCCGTTATCCAAGTACAGTTTGTATAATTCTTCTAACATCTAGTTTATTTTGAATAAGTTGTCACCCGGGTTCTTGGTATCAGCACTTGATGTGTCTAGGTTAGGATTATATATTTTAAATAATTCTTCTGATCCAAATATTTCTGTGTAATCACTCGGGCCTAATTTTCTACCTTCTTGTTTAGCTTTATCTAATAACGCAAAATATCTTACTATCATTTGGTTGTTTTCTGAATCAGGTATGTTCAAAGGAAAGTCTTGTAGTTTTTTAACCATAAGAGTAACACTCGCTTCTTTTCTTTTTTCAGGCACTGTTACTATTGATTTACCTGAAGGATTTTGTCGAACCGATGCCTCTTGTATAATCTCACCGCCTTTATTAAATGAAACGTCGAGGTCTGTCCTTTTAAAACCTTTAAATGCTTTATTATTGTCGAATATGTTTTTTAATGTGTCTGTAGTAGTAATCCTATTTTTTGAATCTAATGGGTCATCAAGATTTTCAACTGTTTTTTTTGTAACTGCTAGATTAGCGTCATTGTCAAGGGTTGTATTTTGATTTGACATAAACTCAACATAGTCGTCAACATCATCGTCTGTTTTACCACTTCGGTTTAGAGCCCTTATTCTTGCGCGTTTATACTCATCATCCAACTCCGAAGGTGCAACAGGCTCTAATATAGATGCGCCAAGTTGTTGTTGGAGTTTTCTCCTAACTAAATCTTTAGCATCTTGAAGTTGTTTTTCAGTTAATACTACTTGACCGTTAGGACTATAGGCTATATCATTAGTTTCTGCCTTAGGATTTTTAAGGGTTCCATCTTCATTAAATAACTTAGGGTCAAACTTTAAACTGTATTTTTTACCACTATGGTCAGCAAGTATACTAGCAGCTGCTTGTGAGTTTTTGTCACCCACAATAGCTTCTACCTCATCATTTAAAGCATTATTTAATTCTTCTTGAAAAGCTTCATCTCTCTTAAATTTTTCCCTTTCTTCTGGTGTAAGCAAACCTATGTCAAACATCGAAACACTTTTGGTCGTGCCGTCTTCTGCCCTATAAGTTATCTTACCTAAATTATCAGTAACATTTTTTACCGTCTTATCTAATTCAAAGTTTTTAAAATCTGTTGTAGAAAGCTTCAGTAGCATACCTGCGTTCATGAAGTTAGATGGATCAGTTGATACTGTACCATCTGGGTTTAATTTAGAAACATTAACAGACGCAGTAGCGGGATTTATATAAGTGCCGCTATCTGCAAAATTTAAATAACCTTGCATTTGAGATTTTAAATCAGAAAGCAACACACTAGACTTGCCGTCTAATATATTTTGCATAGCGCCGTCATAGTTCTCATTAAACTTTTGCACAGCAGTAAACATAAGGTCCGTACCAGATTTTAAATTTGCTCTACGGTTATAATATTCTCTTTCGCTTATTTGATTGTTTTTGAGCAGCCTTAAATCCGCTAGCGCTTGTTGTTGTGCTTGCGATGAAAAATCAGAAACAAATCTGTTTGCCTGTTCATACTGACCAACAGGCGCGTCTAATAAATTCTTTGCGATTTCTGCTGATTGCTTTTCAATATCAGC
>Ga0208767_1001968_pt1 | contig 15841 bp, 9 predicted proteins | sample VirMetDEL_Mar_21_FD_184514 | JGI IMG/M metagenome (GOLD analysis project Ga0208767, IMG submission 184514) | Aqueous microbial communities from the Delaware River and Bay under freshwater to marine salinity gradient to study organic matter... | ecosystem: Environmental > Aquatic > Marine >... | reverse complement strand
CACCAACAACTCAAGCTACATTTGTTTACAACCCAAGCTCTCAACCTAACCTAACTGGTTGGTATAGTTATAAGATTGTTGTTAAGCAAACGGAACAAGATTATTATAATGTTTATTTACCTGGTATTGTTAATGGTAGCTTAAATACAGATGGTTTAGATAGTGTTACCACAGCTAATGTTAGTTTATTTGCAGACAACATAAATAAAGTACCTAAAGATTTAAGGACTGTAGGACCAAGTCAAACTAATTACAACTCAACAGAAAACTTATCACTAAGAGTAAATAATACCACTAGTTTTTCCAGTATACAGAATTACCCAGGAACTAATTTAGAAAAAGTAACTCAAATATCTGAATTGACAGATTTAGGTGTTGATTTAACTAGAAGAAGTACTACTATTAGAACAGGTACTACAAACAATTTGATTGAACTAGATGGGTTTTCTGAAAATATACAACCTGGTATGACTGTTATAAGTGTTATAGATGGATCGTCAGGTAATGAAAATTACAATTCTAGCGATGGTATATACGTAAAAAGTTATTATGCTGATTCTACTAATTCTAAAGTATTGCTTAATAAAACAATAACAGTAGCTTCAAGTCCAAATCCAGATACTATAACATTCGGACCTCCAGGCGTTATATATAATTCAGGTAATAATCCACTAATAGGTATACTTAGTACGTCTAAACAAATAGGAGTATCAGAACAAGATGGTTTTAAAACTCAGCTAGCAGTTGCAGAAACAACTCCAGTTGAATCTTTGCTTGACATATACTATGAAACTACTTCTAGTGGCTCTATATCAGACTTAAACTTAGCTATATCACAAGGTATTCCAGTTGCTATACCGGTTAAAACTACTAATATAGATTTTGATCTAAACGAAGGACAAACAGGTTCGTTAATATGCACTAATAATTTTACGCTATTAAGTTCTCAAAACACTGTTATAACAGGAAAGAATATTAAAGGTGAGATAGTAAGTGTTTTTGACAAAAATGGAAACAATAGGACTAGTGAGTTTATTTTAAATGACGATAATAATGGTACTTTTAGCTTGTCAACAACAAATGCCACTGGCAAAGGTTATTATGTAGGAGCAGATACAAACAATACCACTTTTGATTTTAGCTTGTTAATGACTAATGATAAATATACTATACCTGTAGAATTTCAAGGAAGTATTGATAACGTTGTTCCTGCTTACCAAGGAAGTACTGGAACTAGCGGTACAGTAAGTGTTTGTAAAAGAGGAGAAATATTTGGAACAGTTCTTGATAAAACAATAAACTTTGAATGCTTTAATGGTAGTGGAGACGTAAGCTTACAAAGAGACGAGGTGTCTTGGCACTTAATAAGAGCTCAAGTTGTTGGTGGTGAAAATGCTGATATACCTCCAAATTACAATACTGATGATTTTACATTTGATTGGCCTATAGGTTACATTGATGACCCTACTGTTACTATTGAGCCTTATCAGATCCAGAATCTCATGGATGTATCAAACAGTATATTTTTCACAGACGGCGTAAATACTAGTAAACCATTTAACTCTTCTGCGGTTAAAATAGACTTTCAAGGTATTAATTCTATTCCACAAGACTTTTTAGCTAGATTTGACCGTACTAGATTAAATATTTTTAATAATCCAAGTAATAATGTTGTTGAAACAACTGCGCAAACAAGTCAACTAGTTAAATCTATTACTATTGAAGCTGAAATTGAAGCTAGAGACGGTTTTGGCGCTGTTGCGTCTCCATTAATAACAGTGACTATCGTGGCTCAAAACCCATGTTAAATATATAAATAAACAAGTGATTATAATATGGCAACCATAGTAGAAGTAAAATACTTTAACTCATTCACGATGAAGAAAGTTGAGTCTAGTGAACGTAGACCTACAACTGGAACACAGGTATCAAATCCTACTTGGCCTGGTTTAGAGTGGAATCCATTTGGCTATCCAGACTTTCCTATACAAGCAGCTACTACTGGAAACTCAGACAAAAACTGGTATATAGAAGAAGCTAGAATAAAAGGTGGATTTAACAATACTATGGTTTCTCAAGGTGTTAGAGCTTATTTAAATGAAGAAGAACCACAGCAAGATACTAGAGAATCATCTTTAATATATTCTGGAGTATACAACTCTAGAACAGAAGTAAACCAAACAAATGTATTTTCTATTGGTGAGCAAATAACTAAATCTTTAGACCCTCACAATGGTAGTATACAAAAATTATACGCTAGTGATAGCAATTTAATAATATTTCAAGAGAATAAAGTTAGTCAAGGTTTAATAGACAAAGACGCTATATACTCAGCTGAAGGAGGAGGAACAGTTACTTCTACAAATGCTGTTATTGGTCAAATAGTTCCTTATGCAGGAAGATATGGTATAGGTACAAATCCAGAATCATTTGCATTTTTTGGTAACAGAAAGTATTTTGTAGATCCATACAGAGGTACTGTTATGAGGTTATCTATAGATGGTTTAACTGAAATATCAGAGTATGGTATGAAAGATTATTTTAGAGATCAGTTAACAGGTATGGATAATCTTTATAAAACAAGTAGTAAAGCTTGGACATTAAATACTGCTGTTCCAGCTACTACTGTCACCGATTTTGCTGTTACAGGTATTGATGAATGTCAAACTTTCATAGGTAGTAAAGTTTTAGTTTTGAATGGTACTACTGAAGAAGATACTGGCGCTAGAATTACAAACATAGTTTCAGCAGGTGGAACACCTACAGTTTATAATATAACAGTAAACATACCTATAATACTTCAAACTTCAGGTTTATTTAATTTTGATTATAAAAACAAAATAGTAGGTGGTTGGGATAATTTCAATAGATACTACACTGTATCGTTACAACCTACACCTACTTTTGTAGATTTGAATACTAATTATGACACTTTAGCGTACGACGAAAGTGTAAGAGGTTGGGTAAGTTTCTTTACGTTTAAACCTTCTTTTATATTTAGCTTAAAAGGTCAAACATATAGTACTGTAGATTATTCTTTATATAACCACTATCAAAATACTAGTGATGGAAACTTTGGAGTATTCTATGGTGTTGCTAATAGTTCTACAATAAACTTCTTAGTAAATGCTAATCCTTCTACTAGAAAAGTATTTCAAACAATAAATTACGAAGGAGATAACGGTTGGAAAGTTACATCTATGCAGAGTGATTTAACTAGAGTAGATAAAGCTCCTAATACTGTTAGCTCTGATTTAAGTGGTATAGTATATAGCTACGATGAAGGTTTATATGTTGATCCTAATAGTGGATATCCTCAAAGAGTTGGTTTTAATAGAAAAGAGAATTTATATACAGCACCTATAAGAAACGCATCGTTATTTCAAAACGGTCAAGTTGTTCCTGGAAGCGCTGTAACTGGATTAAAAGGATACTTACTAGATGTAACACTGTCTACTGATGAAACAACTGATCCTAATGGTCCAAAAGAACTATGGTCAGTTGGTACTACTTTTGTACAATCGTCTTAACTTATTAATAAAATAAAAATACAAATATGATACCTATTCCTCTTATTATCGGTGGTGCTAAGTTAGCTATTGGAATTGCGCAAGGCGTTAATGAAAGAAACAAAGCTGAAAATGAACGTAGACGTCTTAAAAAAGCTAAGCAACGCATGCGTGATTTTGAAGCTAATAGACAACCAGTTATAAATAAAGCTGATGAAATTAGAGCTATAAAAGATTCATTAAGTAATCCTGCTGCTAACTTACCAGTAGCAATGAAAGCTGCAGAAATGCAGATGGAACAAACTGATCAAGCTTTAGCAAACACACTTGATACTATTAGAGCTACAGGTGCAGGAGCTGGTGGAGCTACAGCTCTAGCTCAAGCAGCAGCTCAAAGTAAAGCAAAGGTCTCAGCTAACATAGAACAACAAGAAGCAGCTAATGCTCAAGCAGCAGCAAGAGGTGAAGCGTCTTTACAATCAACTAAAGCAAACTTAGAACAATCAGCTATATCAGAAGAAATAGGTGCGTATGGTAGACAAGAGACTAGAGATTTAGTACAGCTAGATAGAATGCAGCAAGCGATTGATGATAGAAGAAGTAACGTGCAAGATTATAGAGATGAGTCAACCAGTGCTATATTAGGTGGTATTGGTGGTCTAGGTGAAGGATTAATGCAAACAGATTTTACAGAACAATAATATGGGAACTTACGCAAGACCAGGAAAAAAACCTATCAACACTAGTGGTAGAATATTAGCTAAAGGATTATCACGAATGGGTGATACATTCTTAAAAAATAAGCAAGCTGAAGAAGATAAAAAAGTTAGAGATGTAGAAGAAGCTAAACAACTACTAAGTCAAAGACAGAAAGCAGCTGACAGAAGATTTGATAAAGGTTGGAGTACAGCGCAAGGTACTATAAACACTACTAGTGAAAGTTTAAGTGATGCTAATAGAAATGTATTTAGAGACCAAATAGTTAATTTAGCAGATGGAAAAAGAGATGAAATATCTCAATGGATACAAGATCATCCTGATGCAAGCCAAATGGAGATTAACGAGGAGATTAACAAAGGTACTTTATTTTTAGATAATTTAAGTGGAACTTTAGTTAATTTAGAAGCAGCTAGGTTACAATACGAAAAAGCAAGAGATTTAAAACCTGGTGAAGAAGGTGCTTTAGTTCCTAGTTTTAATCCAGAGCTTATTAAGTTTTTTGAAGCTCAAGATATGAACTATGCTAACATGAATCTTACTCTTGATGACAATGGTGGTCTTAGAATAAGTATAGTAGATGAAGATGAATTAGAAAATACTTTAAACACTGCAGATGAAAATACAGATGTAGAGTTTACTAGTTTTAATGCTACAGACATGATGAACAATGCTGTAAAAGGTGATGGATTCTTTAGAACTGTAGAACCTTTTGATTATACTGAAATGCAAAGTATGATCGATGCTGAAATAAATAACGCGGGTGGAAGCTCTCCTTTTGGTAAAAAAGGAAAAGATGGTGAGATTATATATAACCAAGAAGCTATTAAAGATTATTATACTAATGACAAGCTAGGTAAAGCTCATTTAAATGAGTTTGCTACAGAGGGTAATAGTGAAGGTAATTGGATGGCTTACGGTGAAGAAGTGTTAGACGCAAACGGAGAATTAGTATATTCTAATCAAGTAGATAACTACACACCTGAAGCTTTACAAGTTAGTATTTTAGATGGATTTTTAGGAAGCTTACCAAAAGCAAAACCAACTAGAGGAAAAGGTTATTAAATAAAATTTCATGAACGAAGAAAAGTTAAAAAGATTTTACGATAATAGTATAGAGCATTTTGATCTACCTGATTTTAATACTTTTAAATCAGAAATGCAAGATGATTCTAATTTAGCTAGGCTTAGAGAAAATATGTTACCATATTACGATTTGCCAGAGTTAGAAGTGATGAAAACAGATTTTTTTAGCGAACCCGCCGAAGAAGAAGGTTTATCTACGTATAAATCTATGGTGGAAGAAGGAAAAGATAAAATTACAGAAACTGTTGAAGTTAATGAAGAAGTAGTTGAAGAACCAGTTGAAGAACAAGAACCTAAAGAATCTATAAACTACCAAAAAGAAAAAGAAGTAATAGATAAAGCTGAACAAGTAGTCAAGTTAAGGTTGATTAGAAATGATACCATATCTGATGAAGAAAAAGCAGTAAAATTAAAAAGATTAGAAGATTTTAATGCTAAGAAAAGAGCTAAATTAGATGCAGATGTTCAGGATGAATATACTAACAAACTTTTTGAAATAGCTAATACAGGTGCTCCAGATGAAATGGTAGAGCAGTGGACAGAGGAAGTGACTACTCCAGCTCCACAAATAGAAACTGGTTTTTTAGGAATGCCTACAGCTAGCGTTAGCGCTCCTTACGAAGGTTTTTTAGAATCAGCAGAGAAAAGTTTAAAAGATCAAGGTAAAGACCCTGGAAAAGAAGACATCAAAGAAATGGCTATAAAAATGGCTATAGCAGACAAAAACACTAAGTGGAAAGCTGGTCAAACTGCCGAAGTTATGGAGCAGGTTGAAACAGATTTTGGCATAGATAGAACAGATACTTCTATATTTGAGTTTTTTACAGATCCTTTCGTTAACGCAGCAAACGCCGCATCGACTATTATGACTGAAGAAGGTCGTCAAAAATATTTAAAAAGCCTTTCAGAAGAAGATAAAAAAAGAATAGAAGAACAAGGCGCTTGGGCTTCTGCTGGTCTACAACTTAGTGCTGCTTATGGTGGAGAACAAGGTAAAGAATACTATGATGCTAGAACAAAAATATATAATAAACTAGATGTCAAACAAAAAGAGTTAGAAAAAGAATATGCTAATCAAGTAAATAACATTGTTGGTCGAGGAGATAATATTAAAAAAGATATTGATATAATAAACAATTACGAAGAAAAATTCAAAAACCTTGAAGAAAAAGGAGAGAAAGTTTCCAACGAAGAATATTCTGATTATGCCGAATTACTTGAAAAAGTAAAAGTAGATAGAGCTTTATACCAAAAAGATATAGATGACCTAGGGTCTAAAGCCGTTCCATCAGACGATTTTGAAACTATAAAAAATCTTACACTTAAAACTTACGATAACCTTGAAATGGTTAATAATAATGTTATGTCTTCAGTTGTTACTCTCGGTGCTGGTCTTGGGACATTGGTTCATGAATTAACTTTACCAGAACTGATAAAGTGGAGTGGTATGGATATTGAAAGTGAAGAAGGTTTAACTAAAATTTTTGGTGAAGAAGACTCTATGATAAAACAATTAGCTAGAGATCAAGGCAAGGCTAATTTATCAATGAGCAACGTGTTGGACTCGGCTCATAAATTAGGTAATGCTATAAAAGGTCAAAATGCTCCTGTTCCAACTATTGGTGAAGTAAGTTCATTAGGGGATTTTGGAATGTACTTAATGGACTTAGGTTCTGGTCAAATGGTTAATACAGCTCTTACTGTGGCTTTTCCACCAATAGGGTTAGCTACTTTATCTTTAGGCGCTACTGGAGGTAAGATGTATGAGATGAACAAGGAAATGGAAGGTGTTAAATGGACTGAACAAGAATTAGCTAGCTTCGGCGAAGATGGTCCACCTACAGAATACAAAGTTGCTCCAATTAAATATAATCCTTTACAGTACTTTGCTACAGGAGCTATGGTTGGTGGTGCAGAATATTTAACTGAAAAAGTAAGTTTAGGTATATTAAAAGGAGGGTTTAAAAATGTTCAAAAAGCATTTGACCTAAGTGGTGATGGTATAAACGCTACTTTAAAACAAATGACAACTCCAAAACAATTAGCTAAACTAGGTTATAACTTTGGTAAAGATTCTTTTAAAGAAGCTGGAGCAGAAGGTATAGTACAATTAACTAGTAATTTTGCTGACATAATGGTGTTAGGTAAAAAAGATGTTTCTATACTTGATGGCATGACAGACTCTATGGTTGGCGGCGCTTTGATGGGTGCTGGATTTTCAGGTCCACCGGCTATTGCTAGTATGGTTACAACTGCTTTTTCTAGTGAAGCAGAGTTTGCTCAAGCTAATAAGCTAAATGCTCAAATGATATCTTTATCTAAACAAAGAGATGCTATTCTTGCTAAAGATCCAAGAGATAGAGATGGAGCGGCTAGTATGCTTCAATCTCAAATTGAAGAAACTTTAGACAAGCAAATGGAAAGCATGAATAAAGTTAGGCAAAGAACTTTAGACATGACTGGCGCTGACCGTCAAGGTATGATTGACCAGTATAATAAAGAGCATAATTTAAGAAGTGAAATTGATAAAATAAACGAAAACCCTGATATAAGCAAAGAGAATAAAGCTATCATGGTGAACGGTCGTTTAGATGGTATAGCTAAAAGTGAAGCTATTAGAAACCGTATATTAGCTGACGCTACGTTTAACGCTGATATTAAAAGACAGTCAGATTTATCAACTAAAATAAGGACAGAGAATGGAACTCTAGACATGGTGGAGTACGTGGTAGCTGATAATTCTAAATCTGCATTAGATCAAGGTTTAGATAAAATAGACGCTATGGACTTAACTGACCAACAAAAGTCTGCGTTAAAAGAGAATCTTACTACAGAATTTAATGCTATAAAAGAAAAGTCCGCAAGTGGTGAAAGCTACAATGGTTTTGCTTGGGGTGACAATGTAGAGATTGAAACTCAAAAAGATGGTAAAATGGTTAAAGAAACATTAAATGTTCCTATGACCTTTGCTTTAAATAAGAATAATGCTACAGTAGCTTCTCATGAGCTCGGTCATCAAACAATGTATAAGCAGTTTATTAAAAATAATCCAAACGCGGTAGGTTTAGTAGACGATTTAGAAGCTTACGTAAAAAAGAATTATAAAAAAGCTTATGCTAACTTTAAAGCTGTAAGAGCTGCTTACGAATCTGAAGGTCTTAGTAAAGAGCAAATGGCTGAAGAACAATTAGCTAACCTTAGTGACTTCATGAGAATGAACAACCTACAAGGTGATAGAACTTTGCATAACAAACTATTTGGTAGGTTTCAAAAAGTAAACGATGGTAATAATCAAATTGAAACTGGTAAAGATGTATTTGACATGCTTACTAGCTACAATCAATCGTTTGAAACTGGGCAACTACAAGGTTTAGCTAAGTCTGTTATAAAAGGTGATGCTAAAATAAAAGCTAAAGAGCAAGCTGAAACAACAACAGCTAAAGATGAAAAATCTAAAACTGCTTTTTCTAAAGATGTAAATCCTAAGCAGGTTCAAACTATGGTTGATAAGGTTGCTAACAGAGCTTGGTCTAAATTTGGTAAACCTATACCTGCTAACGTTAAACAAAAAGCTGGAGTAACTAGACAATCATATATCGAAAGTGCTAAAACAGAGCTACAGCAAATAGCTAAAGAGTTTGATCCTAAGAAGACTGATAAAGACGGCAACCCTATAGATTTCAATAGGTTTATGGCTAATAGAGGTATGCAGAGAATGAATTCTTTAGCGTCTAGACTTGGTGTAGAATCAGCTGAAAAACCTACATCAAAGAGATTAGGTCAAGCAGTTAAAGAAGGTGAAAAAGAATTTGATATTAAATCTGAAGATGCTACTCCTGAAGAAGCAATGATATCAAAAGAGGTTGGAGCTGAAACAAGAAAAGGTATTAAGCTAGCAGAAAGATTAGGTGACGATGCTAAAAAGATATCTGACAAGGTTAAGAAGATGAAACCAGTCTTAGAAGGTAAAACTTATAAGACATTAAAAGATTTAGCACCAGATGATACTCAACGTATGTTTGGTATTAAGCCTAAACCAGGTAACTTAACTAAAGAAGATGTTAGAAACGCTCAAGCATTTATTAGAAAGAACGCTGATATATTATTAGCTATGTTACCAGAAGGCACAACCATTAGCGGTAAAGCAACTGGTATACAAAAAGTATTGTTAGATCCATTTTATACTAAAGGTCGTAGGGTTAAAGCTGCTAAGACTGGTAGTACAGCAGGTTTAGCCACACAAAATAAAAAGCCTAATATAAAAGCTAGTGAGTTCTTAGAAGTGTTTGGAATTACACCTGCGGGTCAACCAAATGTATCTGATAGAAACACTAGTGCTAGAATTAAAGCTTTAGTAGATCAAACAGGTAAGTTACTTACTAACCAAGCTGTAAGAGAAGCTATACCCGATGCTCCAGTTGAAATTACTGAAGGTAAATCTAGAGTAATGTTTAGTAAGGATATTAACTCTTTTATACAGAATCAAAACTTTGGAGGTAAAGTGTTACCTGGAGATTTTGCTACTGAAAACAAAAGATGGAACAATTTACTAGATAAAGCTTTAGAAGGTAGTGGAGTTACTAGAATAGATATGAAAACTCCTGAGGGTCGTAAAAGATTTTTAGATTTTGCTGTTAGTAGTGGACTTACGCAAAAGTTACCTAAAAGTTTCTGGAGATCAATGCAAGGAACTTCTGAAAGTCTTATATTAAATAAAGAAGACAAAGCTGTTTTAAAACAAATTGAAAAAGAAGGATTTAAAATTTATGCAGAAAAAACATTAAGAGGTCATAAAGGAAATTTACCGTTTATTAATGTAGCTGAAGCAGATGCTTGGATAAATAGTGTAGAAAAAGACGGAGGAAAATTTGCAAAAGAATCAGACGTCTTTAATGATATGTTAAAAAAAGAAAATCCTAGGGCAAAAAAATTACCTTTAGAAAAAGCTTTAAATGATCCAGCGTTTATAAAACGTCAAGAAAATTCTATAAAAGGATTAGAAAAAGTATTTGAAATGCTAGAAGAAGCAATGATGACTCCAGAAGGTATTGCTTTTGCTGGGGCTTTATTATCTTCTAGTGGTGCTAGTCAGAATCACTTTATTAGAAAAGCAGCTCCTTATAAATTTTATGAAAAAGGGTATTTAACTCAAGATTATACTCAAGAACATACCTTACCCGCTTCTATTGTAGGTAAATATTTATTTGGTCAAGCTCTTGCAGGCACCGTTAATGAAAATTTTGATAAAATTAAAAACAATTATTTTCAAGGAGCTTTGTTAAATACTAGTGATGCTAAATTAAAAGGAACTAAACCTAATGGAGATCTTTTTAACTATGTAGAACAAACTCCAGAAGGTTGGACTTTAGATGATAATATATGGGCTAGATATTTTAATGAGAATGTTGAAACAAATAATGGAGGTATAGATCCTAATTCTTTAATATTAGCGGGTAATAAAAGTGTAGCACAAGAATTTAATGTAGATGTAAAAGGTGTTAAGGTATTTCCTGATTTAGCTAAAGCTCAAAGTAAATTAATAAATGATCAATTATCTGGCAAAACAACAAGTTCTTACTCTAAAAAATTAATTGATACTGCTGTTCCAGTTTTAGTAAGTAAAAACAAAACAAAACAAAAAGTTAATGTTCCTTTAGTTGATAGTTCTAAAGTAATGGATACTAAAGATTCTGAAAATATGACTTCAGAAGATGTTCTTAACAAAGCTGCTAGTTTAGATGAAGCTTTACGTAATGCTCGTAATCCCAATGCTCCAGTTAAAAAAATTAGAGTATTTGACTTTGATGATACATTAGCTAGAACAAAAAGTAATGTATTATATACAATGCCTGACGGTACCACTGGTAAGTTAACTGCTGAAGAGTTTGCTAAAAGAGGAGATGAGATGTTAGCTGAAGGAGCAGTATGGGATTTTTCAGAGTTTAATAAAGTAATGGATGGTAAAAAAGGTCCATTATTTGAAGTTGCTCAAAAAATACAAGAAGCAAGAGGAGCAGATGATATATTTGTATTAACTGCAAGATCTCAAGAAGCATCGCCAGCTATCAAAGAATTTTTAGATGCTATAGGTTTAAATATACCTGCTCAAAACATATCTGGACTAGGTAATAGTTCACCATTTGCTAAATCAAACTGGATAGTTGATAAAGCAGCAGAAGGTTATAATGACTTTTATTTTGCTGATGATGCAACACAGAATGTTAAAGCAGTAAGAGATGCATTAGAAGTATTAGATGTTAAATCTAAAACTCAACAAGCTAAGATTAAGTTTAGTAAAGACTTAAACATGGAGTTTAATGAGATTATAGAACAATCTAAAGGTATCGATAAGTTTAAAGTATACTCAGACGTTAAAGCTCAATTAGCAGGCGCTAGAAAAGGTAGAGGTAAATTTTTTATACCACCATCAGCTGAAGACTTTCAAGGATTATTATATGCTATGTTAGGCAAAGGCAAGCAAGGTACAGAACAAATGAAGTTCTTTGATGAAGCTTTAAACAAACCTTACGCTAGAGCTATGGAAAATTTAGCAACAGATAGAGTTAATTTAATGGCTGACTTCAAAGCGTTAAAGAAACAATTAGAAGTTCCTAAAGATTTACGTAAGAAAACTAAATCAGGTTTTACTAATGAACAAGCTGTAAGAGTTTACTTGTGGGCTAAGACTGGTCAAGAAATACCTGGTTTATCTAAAAAAGATTTTAAAGAACTAAATGATATAGTAGAAAATAATCCTAAGTTAAAAGTATTTGCAGATCAAATGTTATCTATAACTAAAGGTGACGGTTATTCTACGCCTAAAGCTGCTTGGCAGTTAGGTACTATAACTACTGATTTAATAGATGTACTAAACACTAATAAACGTTCTAAGTATTTACAAGAGTGGCAAGCTAACGTTGATACTATATTCTCTAAAGATAATATGAACAAGCTTGAAGCCGCATTAGGTCCTAAATATGTTGAAGCTTTACGTAATAGTTTATCTAGAATGAAAGCTGGTAGAAATAGAATAGCTGGAGGTAATAGATTAAGTAATCAAGTTTTAAATTATATAAATCAATCAACTGGTGTTACAATGTTCTTCAATGCTAGATCAGCATTACTACAAACTATATCAGCTGCCAACTTTATAAACTGGAGTTTTAATAATCCTCTTAATGCAGGAAAAGCTTTTGCTAATCAACCTCAGTACTGGAAAGATTTTACAATGCTTATGAACTCTGACTACTTAGTTGATAGACGTAATGGTTTAAAATTAAACATTAATGAGTCAGAAATTGCAGATGCTGCTAAAACATCTACTAATAAAGCTAAAGCAGTTTTAAACTACATATTAGAAAAAGGTTATATACCAACTAAGTATGCTGATAGTTTTGCTATAGCTTCTGGTGGTGCTATGTTTTATAGAAACAGGGTTAATAACTTGATTAAAAAAGGCATGAGTATAGCTGACGCTGAAGCTCAGGCTATGGAAGAGTTTAAAGCAACATCAGAAGTTTCTCAACAGTCATCTGACCCAAGTAAAATATCACAACAGCAATCAAGTGATATGGGTAGAATTATACTACAGTATGTTAACACTCCAATGCAGTATGCAAGAGTACAAAAAAGAGACATGCAAGATATAATTAATAGAAGACCTATGCCTGGTAAAACGCTAGCTCAAAGTAATAGAACTAGGTTATCTAGAATAACTTACTACGCTTTCTTACAAAACATGATATTCAATGCGCTACAACAAGGTTTGTTTGCTATGGGCTTTGGAGATGATGATGAAGAAATGAGTGAGAGTGATGAGAAAAGAATATTTAATACTGCTAATGGTATGATGGATTCTTGGCTTAGAGGTTTAGGTTTTGCTGGTGTTACTGTTCAAGTACTTAAGAACTTAGGTATAAATATATATGATAGAAGTAAAAGAGATAGACCAGAGTATAGCGATGCTTGGCAAAAGCTATTAGAGTTTTCACCTGCTATAAAAAGTAAGTTGTCTAAGCTTAGAAGTGCTGGTTATCCTTTTGACAGCAAGAAACGTAGACAAGAAGTATTTGAAAAAGGTTTTAGTTTAGATAATCCTGCTTACGAGTCATTAGCTAAAGTAATTACTGCTACAACTAATATACCTCTTGATAGATTATTTACTAAAATAAATAATATTAAAGGAGCTTTAGAAGACGATCAAGAAGCTTGGAAGTCAGTTGCTATGTTATTAGGTTGGCCAGAGTGGCAGTTAGAAGATAAAGAAGATTCTAAACCTAAAACCCCAGAAGAGAAAGCAGTGGTTAAAGAAGATAAGAAAGAAGCAAGGTATAAAGCAGCTGTAGGTTCTACTGATTATGATACTATAAAAGATTTAACTGCACCTCAGCAAATTAAGTTAATGAAATCTTTAGGTATAGACAGTGACACTATTAAGAAAGCTAAGTCTGAAGATGCTAAGATTAAGCTTATCATAAAGAAACATAGTGGAGAAGAACCAACGGAAGAAGAAAAGAAAGAAATAGCTAAACAAAAGAAGTTTGACGAATATAAAGCACTAACTAAGAAAGATCAAGTAGAAAAATTACTTGAACTAGGTTTAACTAAAGCTCAGATAAGAGCTTTGAAATATGAAGAAGATAGAGTTAATAAACTTATAGAACTAGAAGAATGAAGATAGGTGAAAACACTGAGTTCAAATTAGATTTAAAAACAATTATTAGTATAGTTGTTTTTACATCGACAATAATGGGAATGTACTATACCTTAGAATCAGATATAGAAGAGGCGAAGAAGTTACCGCCTGCAGAAGTTAAACGATTAGAATATGATCTTAAACAGCAATGGACAGAAGGTCATATAATAGCTCTAGAATTAAAGGTTAAAGAGTTAGAAACAGATGTAAAACAATTAGATAAAGAAATACACCATGGCAACAAAACGAGGTAAAAAGAAAATGAAAAACCCTTGCTGGAAAGGATATGAAGCAATAGGCATGAAGAAAAAAGGTGGGAAAGAAGTTCCTAACTGTGTACCTATAAAGAAAAAGAAATAGTTATGGCTTTAAAATGTACAGGTAGAAAATCACCTTTAACTATGCGTAAGACAACTAAAGGTAAAGGTAGAACTTTTAGATCTACAGAAGAAGGCGCTGGTATGACTAGTAAAGGAGTTAAACAATATAGAAAAGAAAATCCTGGTAGTAAACTTAAGACAGCTGTAACAGGAGATGTTAAGCCAGGAAGTAAAGCTGCTAAACGTAGAAAATCTTTTTGCGCTAGGTCTAAAGGTTGGACTGGTGAAAGAGGTAAAGCCGCTAGAAAAAGATGGAAATGCTAAGGAACATAAAATAATGGGCACCATACCCAACGTTCCTGTAACCAAAAAAGGGGATCTCAAAACGAGGTCCCCTTTTTATTTAACATTAAGATAATGTAAGATGTAGTAATTAGTTGACTAGCTGTGTAATTGTAGCTTAAACTAAACTAAAACTATGAAAAAATTATTACTTACTATTATCGCATTATTTATATTTAACTCTTGCGTAGCTGTTGAACCTTGTTTCTTTAGCGATGATTTTCAATACGCTAATTACCAAAGTTCTATTGACACTACATTTAATTACTTAGAAGATATACATATTTTAATATCGTGTGGTGCAGATTCTTGCCCACCAAAATAAGGATACAACTGATATCTTCTATATTCCCGTGGACAGTTTCTAGGTACATGTACATAGGTTCCGTCTACAGATAACTTATAATCCCAAGTGGATATCGTAAGCTCATAGTAATGAGACTCTTCTAAAGTAACTCTTTTGATTAGATCAAAACTAAACTCTCCTAACTCATGTTTAAACCAGTGTATTTCTAAACTGTCGTTTAACCATCTCCAGCCAAATCGTATAGAATTATCCATATGATTACTTCCGCAATCACTCCACCCTATTAATTTATTAATGTCTAATTGATTAAGGCTATCCACAGTTTTGTAGATAGCACTTGAATCAAATTCAATGTTCCAACCGAACACTGTGTCTTTACTATAGTTTAAAGCATATGTCGACCTATGTCTTCCTTTCTTTATAGTAAATACTTTTTCTTTACTTGTTATTTTATTACAGCTAAGAGAAAGAAATACTAAAAATATTATGTAGAATTTCTTATATCTTTTATGCATATTCCATGTTTTTGAATTATTATTTGTTCATTGCTACAACTATTAGTTAATTTCACAAGCGCCGCCAGCACAAGCAAGCTCACCAGAAAGATCAGTGTTGTCTTCTGTTTCTGTAACATTAGTTAAATCAATTTCTGTTAATGACTTCATCATATACTCATATGTAGACTTGCTAATATCCTCGAAAGGAGCTTGAGTATAAGTACCACCATCATATGGTAAAACAGATAAACCGTTGTAGTGTTCTCTGTTATTCCACATCCATTCGCCAGCAAAGTTCCATTGCTCTGGTTTTAAGCTAACTGTAGCAGATACATTGTGAGTGTTAGATCCTTTTCTATGACCTGGCT
>Ga0208767_1001967_pt1 | contig 15843 bp, 19 predicted proteins | sample VirMetDEL_Mar_21_FD_184514 | JGI IMG/M metagenome (GOLD analysis project Ga0208767, IMG submission 184514) | Aqueous microbial communities from the Delaware River and Bay under freshwater to marine salinity gradient to study organic matter... | ecosystem: Environmental > Aquatic > Marine >... | reverse complement strand
GTGGTCAGCACCATTCAGAATCCATTCTAGCCATGGTAGTGGATTGTTCTTAACTTTGAAATTAGTCTTCAATCCAAGTTGCAATAACCTTCTATCAGTTATGTACCTTATATAGGTCTTTACTTCGTCCTTAGTTAAACCTTCTATATCACCCATCTCATATGCAAGTTCAATAAACTTATCTTCTAGTTTAACAATGTCTTTTGCCATTCCATATATTTCTTTTTTGAAATCATTGTCTACTAACTTTGGGTGTTCTGCAACAAAGGCTTTGAATAGTTTTGAGTTACCTTCAACGTGCATAGACTCATCACGAATACTCCACTCAACAACTTTACCCATACCCTTCATCTTACCAACTCTTTGAAAGTTAAGTAACATAACAAATGAAGCAAACAATGCAACACCTTCATTAAATACAGACTTAGCCATTGCAAGTGCAAGACCTCTTTGTGTAGTGTTATCTGACTTTTGCATAAAATCAATCTTATCTGTCATCTCTTTGTATTCTAAGAATGCGTGATATTCTGAGTCTGGTAATCCTAGTGTATCATTTAGTAACGCATAGGCTCTCTGATGGACACCCTCACGACTTGCAAATGAACCTAACATATTTCTTACTTCGTTGTTTTTAAACTTAGGAATAAACTGGTCATAATAGTTCTGACCTACTGCAACATCTGACTGTGTGAATAGTCTTAGAATGTTTGTAATGTAATCTTTCTCTACTGGAGTAACTTTATTTGTTTTCCAATCACTTACATCTTCACCCAAGTCAACCTCATCTTCTATCCAGTGTGCTTTCTCATGTCTTACTGTAAGGTCTACAGCCCAAGGATAATAGAATGGTTTGTATGTTTCAGACGCAACTGTAAGTCCACCACCACGAGCCCTTAATATCTTGTCTTGTATCTTAATAAGGTCTGCGTATCCACCAACTCTTTCGTTGTTCATATATATCTGTGGAACAGAGTTTACACCAGTTCTACCAACACCCAATTGTTCTGTAACATTATTAATCCTTTGATAGAATGAAAGTCTTTGTTCTTCTTCGTCCATCAAATGTTCTGTGTACTCTATACTATGTTCTGCGAACCATTGTTTTGCTTGTAGACAAAATGGACAGTCTGTTTTGGTGTAAATTTGAATATCTATTGGCATATTATCTTCCTCTCTTTATCCTTGACAAGCTATGCACTCGTCCTCTTCTTTTGTAATATCTGTTAGGTCGGTGAGTTTATTTAGTTCTATTTTTTCTGCAACATTTTCTGCACGATTTGATGTTTCAGTTCTTAAATAATATAGTCCTTTACACCCTACTCCCCATGCTTTAAAGTGTACTTCGTGTAAGTATCTCTTAGATGCACCAGCAGGAAAGAATACATTAAGAGATTGTCCTTGACAAAGATACTTCTGTCTATTTCCTGCCATCTCTACAATTACATTTTGATTTATTTCTATTGCTGTCTTAAATATATTCTTAGTTTCTTCTGGTAAAAATTCTAGTTGTTGGACTGAACCACCGTTTGTTATGATTGAAGTCCATATCTCTGGTTTATCCATATTGAGTTTTATGAGTTCCTCTTCCAGATACTTATTCTTAATCAGATGCGAACCAGCTCTTGTTCTATGTGTATATGCATTTGCTTTATGTGGTTCTATTGATGGTGAACAACTTACAATCATAGAACTATTTGCGTTAGGAGCAATCGCAAGTAGATGTGCGTTTCTTCTTCCAGTACCTTCCATATCTGGACACTCACCTCTTTCTTCTGCAAGTGTTATACTTTCTTCAACTGATTGGTCTTTTATCTGTTTGAATATTGTTTCGTTTACTCTCATTGCTTCAACTGATTCAAATGCAATTTTGTGTTGTTGTAGATAAGAATGAAAACCCATTGCACCTAATCCTAATGACCTTTCTTGTTGTGCAGAATATCTTGCACGACTTATTTCATCACCAGCATGGTCTATGAAAAACTGTAATACATTATCTAAGTATCTTATCAAATCTTTAACTAGGGTTGTGTCTTTCCACTCATCATACTTTTCTAGGTTCAATGAGGATAGACAACATACAGCTGTTCTGTCTTCACTTGTAGGTAAATGTATTTCGTTACATAGGTTAGAACCATTTATTTTTAAACCTTTGTCTTTCATAGTTTGTGGTAATGCATGATTAGCAGTATCAATAAAATTAATATAAGGTTCACCAGTTCTAAATCTTGTTTCTAAAACTAACTCCCATAATTTTCTTGCAGGCATTGTTTCTCTTACACTTCTGTCATTTGGGTCTAGTAAGTTCCAGTCTGTACCTTTCTCCACTGCTGTCATAAACTCATCTGTAACATTTACTGCATGATGAATGTTTAGACATTTTCTACCCACATCTCCAGTAGGTATTCTCATCTGTAGGAACTCTAGTATGTCTGGGTGTGAGATATCCATATAGGCTGCATAAGAACCCTTTCTTGTTTTACCTTGTCTGTATGCAATCATATCTGCATCTACTGTGTGTAAGAATGGGATTGGGCCTGGTGCAATATCTGATACTGAACGAACTGAAGACCAATGACCACCTACACCTCCACCCTTCACTGACAACCATCTTAACTCTGCTGAGTGGTCAATTAGACCCTCTAAACTGTCTGGTACATATGCAAGGAAACATGAGATAGGTAATGCTTTAACTCTTTCTTTTGGTAATGGTGCGTTGGATAAGACTGGTGATGCAAACATAAACCAACCTTTACTTGCACCATCATATATGTTTTGTGCAAGTTTCTTATCACCGTATGAGTATGCATTAGCAGCTCTCGCAAATGCCATTTGAGGAGAAGTTTCATCTTCACGACAGTAGTATTCTGTTAATAATTTTTCTGATTGTTCTGAAAGAAGTTTATCCCTATCTTTATCAATTCTTACTCCTAGATATGTTTCAGCCATTTATTTTACTCCACTTTGCAAACTTAATTCTAGCATTCAATCCAGAATATGTGTGTTCGTCAATTATTGTTTTAATTTCTCTTCTTGTCTTACCTTTTATTATCATCTCATTTATATCTTTCTCTTTTACATAGTCTGGCCATAATACAACTGAATAATCTTCTTCTACATACTTTCTTATCTGTTTGACAATCTCCAAGTTTCTTGGTTCATTATCTGGTATTAACACTGCACCTTCATGTGGTATTCTTAAATCAGATTGTGCAGTCGCAATACAATTCTCCACAAATAAACTGTCAAGTGGGCCTTCACACACATAGACAGTCTTCTTCCAGTCTACTCTTTCGAGTCCGTATATCTTATCTTTTTCTTGTATTTTAATCGTGATGTATTTTGGTTCTTCATCTCCGAAAGCTCTCCCTTGTAAAGCAAACATATTGTTATTTTCAAAGAATGGTATCACAAGTCTAGGGTGGTCTTTGTGTAGACTTGGAAACTTATTCTCTATAATCGTATTAACCCACTGGTAAAACTTCGGTGCAAAATATAACAAGTAGTGGTATTGAGAGGGTATCTTTCTTTCAGTTATCCATTGTCTTACTGGGTGGTCTAACTTCAGTGATGATACTTTCTTAATACTCTTGAGGGACTTTGCTCCTTGACCAAAATACTTAGGTTGTTCATACTTTAATTGTACAGGTTTCTCGTCTTTTCTGTACTTCTCAAATATATAGTCGTTACATAATTTAGGGTCTAAATGCATCAAAAAGTTCTTTAATGAAGCACCTTTTCCACAGTTGTGACACTTATATATAAGATTGTTTTCTTTAGGAAAAAAGAACCCACGAGCCTTGGATTTGTTCTTCTGCGAATCACCACAATAAGGACATCTGAAGTTGTAAAGGTTATCCCCCTTCTTCTTAAATCCTTGTAATTGTGATGATGCTAATAGTAGATATTTCTGTTCAATATACATTTAGTCATAATATAGTAAATTGTAAGGTTTGTCAAGTAAAATCCATCATTCTGTGTAGAATAAATCCTACAACTATTGAACTTCCAATGAGGACATGACGCCACTTCTCTAACACACCAACTCTCTTGTTTATATCCTTGTGCAACTTTTGAATTGCATCTGTATGTTCTTTGTGTTGTTGTGTTGCGATACTCATAATCTCTTTCGTGTTTGTTGTTATTCTTGAGTGCAGTTCTTTAATTTCGTTAGATAACTCTGACCTTCTTGTTTCTATGAGTTCTTCAGCTGCAAAGACTGCTTCTTCTTGGTTTGCGAGTTTTTCTTCGTGTACGGCTAACATACGATTAATACAGTTCGATACTTCTGATATCTTACCAATCGCATCATCTAACCGTACATGAAGTTTCTCCATATCGGAAACTTTACTTTTAAGTAATGCTACTTCTGTTTCCAAATCTGCCATATTACCACTCTGCTTTAATTAGAGTGTATGCACCATAAATGACTGCACCGTAAGCTGCAATCTTTACAAATGGTGTAAAGAATAATGCAATGACACCCATTGCGATTAGAGCAATACCGTCAAGACTTGTTCTTTCTTCTTTTCTGTCCATTACCCATTCTTTAGAGTTGTCGAATTTATCTTTAATCCATTCTCTCATGTTAATCTCCTTTTTCTAGTTTGTTTATTCTGTTCTCAAGTTCGTCAATTTTCTTAGTAACAAATGGATACTTTTTTCTCCAAGCATCTTCTGGTTGTTCTAACCAAGTCCAACCCCAACGTAATACCAAGTAATCTAATATCATATCAAATTTAGAATATAACCATAGACCAATTCTTGTTGATTTAAAATATGTAGAGAATGCAAGACCAAACAATGACCCAACAAGAGCTGTGTAAATCCACAACCTGTTACTTGCCATCTCTTGTATCATCTCCCACATTATTTTAAACCTTTTAGTTTTTTACAATATTTGTTTATATCGTGGTCACGAATACCGTCAAAAAACTGAAACTTTTTTATTGCAGTCCAACGACCTCTCATCTTGTCTTTAAATCTTTGCCAAGAAGTCATTGACCTTATATTACCATAGTGATTAATGTATGTCAAGTTTCCATGATGACGATACCCCATAATCCATAAAGGTACTCTTGTAACCATATCATTATTATTTACATGACGGTAATGTGTTAATTCATCAATACCCCATACAAATAACTTACCACCTACTTTTGGTGAACCGTAAGTATATAGTGCTTTGATATTTCCTTTTGGTTCTCCTCTTAATCTTGATGCACATATTGTAGCCATTGCACCACCTAGTGAGTGACCACATATATAAACATCTCTACCATCTGGTAATACTTTTTTTATGGATTCCCAAAGTTTATCTACTTCTCCTTTGAACCCAGCATGAACCTGTCCTACACTTCTTGACCTTTTCTTCCATGCCATCAAGTCTGCTTTGATATCTGAGAACTGTTTTGGTTCTGTTCCTCTAAACGCAATAATAATTGCATCTGAATTTTTTGCAATATGACACTGAGCACCTTCTGTATCATAAAAACTATATGTGTTGAATCCTATTTTTCCAAATTCTTTTTTTGCTGTTTGCTCGTTTTTATATGCAAGTCTTGAACACTCTGCAAAAAACCATGCACAAAAGTCTTGTTTATCAAGGTCATCATACTTTAATTTTTTAACACCGTCAAAGTATTCACTTTTTGACATCTTCTTTCTCCTGTGGTTTGTCCGTCACAGCCTTTTCATAATATATTACTATTTCTTTTTGTTGTTTTATATATCTGTATAACTCAGACATATTCAATGCAAGATTTTCATAGTCGTGTACACTTACCACATAGAATACAAAGTCATTATTTGTCTTCATAAACTTTTGTTTAAATTCGTTATAGTTCTCTTCAGTAACCACATAGAACTTAACATCAGTCATGTCTATAGGTTTTGGTTGAGGTTGTACTGGTATTACCTTCTGAACCTCTACTGTCTGGACAACTATCTCTTTCTCTGGTTTTCTTAAATAACCACAACTACTCAATAACAGGGTGAGCAGTAAGAGACTCAATATTGTCAAATAATTTCTTTGTACCATTATTTATCCTTTTCTCTATTAATCCAGGCTTCTTTATACTTAATCTTGTAAGATTATGCTTATGTAACTTCTTTCTTAAGTTATCTCCGTATTGTTCAGCCTCATTTAGTTTAACTTGTAAGTCTTTATTCAGTGTTGCAAATTTCTCTTGACTTTCCTGTAGACTATTGATAGTCAACTGATTAGTTTTCGCAACAGTTTCTAACTTAGCATTATTTTGTTGTAGTGTTGCAATCCTTTGTTGTGTGTCGTGATAGTACGCATACGCACCATATACAACTCCACCGATTAAACCTACAACTATAATTAACATATACACTCTTAACATTATTTTATCCTTAATACTTTATGAGCAAACCATTTGATTGCTCTTTTTATTCTGTCTATAAAATAGACATTAATTATGTGTTTAATAATCCTAACAACTATCAGTACTGGTGATGTAAGAACATCTGCAAGTAATATAAATGCATCTACTGATAAATCAATAACATTATCTGTCGTCCATAATTTATTCCACTTCTCTTTTATTCTAGTTCTAAAAGACATAACTACTTATATTTTGCAGACTTCTTTTTTTCACCATCACTTCTTGCAATTAATCCTTTTGCTTTCAGGTGTGCAATATCGGTGAAACCAGCTTTACCTGCTTTGTATCTCTTTAATGCATCAGATGTTTCTGGTGCTTTCTCGTATCTTATAACTTTACTTGTTGTTTTAAAGTTAGGTTTTCTCATAATTGTTTTGTTCGTTACTTCAAACTCATTACCTTTCTTTTTAATTATAACAGGTAGATTTAAATTTGTTTCCATATCTTGTAATACAGCTTCAATGTCTGGACTACTTGATATACCTAAACCTTTATTCTTCTTTATCTTCTTAAATAACCTTTGTAATTCTGCAACTTTAATCTCTGGCTCATTTCTTGGGTCATTCAATCTATCTACGAAATGTCTTGTAAATTCTATATCTATTTTATATTTCTTTAGTAACCTATCTGCAAACTTTTCTAAACCAACCACATCTGATTGTGTAAATTTTTCACCCATTTTTTGTAGTGATTTTATTTGAGATTGACCAGAAGTTTTAATACTTTTTAATGTTGCATCTTGTGTCTTTTTAGTTGATGCTTTTCTATCTTTATCTTTAATTCTACTTAAAGAATCTTTCTGTTGTTTTCTGGTTTGTTTTATTCTTTTTGCAAGGTTCATCTTTGCAGTTGCAACTTTCATTGTTTTTGCAAGTTTATCATCTTCTGCATCTTCTCTCAATCTTGGTTCTCTACGATTCTTAGATGGGTCTTCTATCTTTAAATTTTTTGGGTCATTGTTTAGAGGATTATTATCCTTGTGTCCAACATCTTTACCCTTAATATCTTTATCACCCATAAGTCTTCTGGCTTTGTTTCTTGAAGACCTTCTTGCAATCTGTTCAGGTTTACCCTGATAGTTTGCATATTCTTTCTTATAGTTTCTTTCCTCCGTCATTTTCTTTAATTCTTTTTCTGCAACTCCTAATACATATCTTTCCATCTCTATTGAACTAACAATCTTTACTGGTAGTTTTGTATAATCAAGCATTTTCTTATATGCTTCGTGGTCAAGTTGGTCTTTCTTAAATATTTTAGTTTCTTCGTGGTCGGAAATTACAAAAACCTTTAGGATATTAACATCATCTACTATTATTTCGTCCCAGTTATCTTCAGTTCGTCTGGTTTTTAGATAATTTGTTAGAATATGTTGAACCTGTTTTGCATTCTTTTTTAAAACTCTCTCTACACCATCTAAATAATCTTTAATTATTTTCTGCATTTTTTTACCAGCTTCTCTTTGCAGTTTTTTATCTGACCCATGTTTATAGTGTTCGTAACTTGCTCTTACACTTTTCCAAACTTCAAAATCTGTAAAGTAAGGAGAGGTTCTTTTTTTTGCTCTTTCTGGTGCGTATTTTCTAATAAGTGCTTTTAAAAGCACAGTCATATCTTTATCTATTTTATCAAGATTTCTTTCACCCCATTTCCCTCTTAACCAACCATAACTTATTAATCTTCTACCATCTTTTATTGGAACTGAGAATAAATCTTGGGAAGAACTTACAAGAGCATTTCCATCTATTTCTGCAACAACTCCAGAACCCTCTGCAATACCACCAGAGATATTTCTAGAACTCATGTTTGCAAATGTTGATATAGATTTAGTTGAATTTTGAATGTCATATAATCTTTCAAAACCATCTGGAGATGTAACATGAAAAGTTCTAACTCTAACTTGTTTTGGAAAAACTCTCTTGAACAATGCACTTGACATTGGTATATACATATTGTCTACTTCTTTTCCCTCTTTTGCTTTATGACTTCCTTGAAAGATAATTTCTGATAGTTTAGATTGATTTGCTATAACACCAAATTTTTCTGTAATTAAAAAATCTTCCTTCTGCATCTCTTTGGTTTTCTTCTTCATCTTTTCAATGTATGCACGATAGATTGCAGCTTCTGCTGTCTTACCCATTTCTTTTGCACGTTGTTCCATTGCAACTGCAGCTTGTATTTTGTGTGCGTGTTTCTTACCAGAACCCTCTATCTTTTTTACACTTGCTCTTGCAGTTTCAACATCTTTGAAACCTAAACCATGTATTGTTCCTACAGGATTTTCGTCTGTGTATAAATCGGAATGTTTTTTAGAACCAGCAGGTTGACCTTTCTTGCGTGGTATTCTTGGATTCTTTTCTTCGAAGGCATTTGGTATATCCGTTGCAACAAATGGCCCTCGTCTTAAAAAACTAAAAGGTACAGTTACTATTTTACCTTCAAGTTCTTTTGGCTCCCAAAATCTAAGTTCAACAGTTTTTGAATTGTTATCAATTTTTAAAGTTTCTAAATCAACCTTCTTGTATTTTTTACCTTTAAATGCAACATTGTTACCAGTAATCCACTTTGCAACCTTACGACCTGATACTGCTTGTTTAGCTCTAGATGCACGAAGATTTAAGTCTGCACTTGGAACATACTGCCCCATACCAGGCCCAGAAGAATTACCTCCTATTGGGTGTGATGGATTAAGAGTTCCATACTCTTTGAAATAAGACCTGAAACTTTTCAATTTTTTCATTCATTGTCTACTTTACAAATTTCATTGCAAGTTTTTGTAGTTTCATCAAGTCTGACTTCTTACCGTTTGCAAGGTCTTCCATCTTCTTCTTGTTGGTTGGATTAACTTTGTCATATACTTGTGCAATTGCAGACGCAGTAAAAGCGTCCATCTTTAATTTACCATCTTTCATTTTCAAATCTTTTGCACCCTTACTCTTAACAATACTTTTGATTACGTCCATATTGTTTTCTGCAAGGAATGACTCTCTACCAAATGCAGTAACTTGTTCTTTTATTTTTTGAGAGAATGTCATTGGTTGTATATCTTCTACAACCTTTGCACTTTTGAAACCTATAAAGTTTCTGATATCAGCAACTTCTCTATTGATATCATAGTCACCACCATCAATTATTAATTTTTTACCCATTTGTTTCATTGTAATATTAACTTTTCTTTTTTTATTAGTTAAATCTATCACATCTTTTTGTATCTTTTTAGCATCATTTGGGTTATTAAGTGTTATCTCTACCTTTTTCATTTCAGAAATCTGTCCTTCATTCATTTTAGCTGCATTCTTTTTTCTTTCTTCTCTTCTTTGTCTGGAAGCTTCTAATTTCTTTTGATGTTCTTTGTATGCTTTTGTTCTTGCATCTAAGAATGTTTTCTTTTTCTTTTTCATCATAGCATCAGGTGGCATTGAAACTTTGCCAGAACCAGCATTATTAGTTGGTGCTTTTTCATCTATAGGTTGTCCACTGTATGCGTCTACTTCTGTCCATTTAGTCATCTGTTATATCCTCCAAGCTTACATAGATTTTTTCTTGGGTTTTAACATGAACAACAGGAAATATCTCAACACCCAAAACTGTATCTATTGGTGATTCATCTGCAAACGCAATGACCTTATCACCCTTTTTAGCAGTTAATTCTTCTTCTTCTTTATTTAGTATATCATTCTTTAGAAGATACTCACCTTTAGGTAATACCTCTCCAAACCCTATAACTTCTTCTGATATCTCTCTATCTAACTCTATATTGTTCTCTTTGAGATATTTCATAAACTCTTTCTCAAACATATCTGGGTCTTCAACGTGTTCTTTGAATGTATCTTTCAACAAGAATAATGCAGCTGCATATGTACCAACCTTTGTTCTTAAGCCTGGGACTTTACCAAATAATTTTTTAATATTGAATATAAGTTTATGGAGAATTGTGTATGCGTTTTTAAGTTCAGAAGTAGTAAGTTCTACAGCAGGTTTACTAGACTTAGGTAGTTTTATTCTATGTCCATCTTTGTCTATGATACCTAACTTAAACGCATCTGTCTTTTCGAATGGTGTTGTAAGTAACTTTAAAAATCTATAAGTTACAAATAAATCTACAGCTCTACCCATTATAGTTCCTTTAAAACTTGTTTTACTCTAGTGTCTTCTTGGACATCTTTAAGTTCATCTTCTCTAAGTATATTTAGGTATAATAAAAATGACTTGAGTGTAGACCAGTATTCTTTTTGTATCTTGAACAATAGTAGTGTTGCACAAGCTTCTGCACCGAATACATTGTTTAATACAATAAAATGATTGAGGAGTAATCTTTCTTTGAGGATATCAGTTTCGTGATATTTTCTGAGAAGTCTTTTGATGTATTTGAACCGTTTCAAATCATCTTGAAATTCTTTTTCACCTTCGCATTGAGGGTTATTATAATGTCTGATTGCGTACATCATAACATTATCACTCGTAATGTTCTCGTACATTGAGTTATGCTATCTTTGCAAAAACCCTACATGAATTATTCTTTGGGGACATCTCATAATTTATTTTAAGAGCTAATCCACCTTCGATAATGTGTGAGATACCATCATCATTAATAAATTCATCACTAGGGGTATTTTCATCTTTACCGAATCTTCCACCAAATCTTGACAAAGGTAAGTCAAATGAACCACTTGAACCTTCCATTGCTGGTATTTCACCAAAGGATAATCCAACTTTCATCAAACTGGTTCTTAAACGATTAAGTGCGTGTTCTGGTAGTAGATATTCCATATTACCTATAGAACCAAGATATGCGTTTAATCTTTTTAAAGTTTCTGGGTTAGTAACATCACCGGCAGACCCACCAGAATCAGCATCACTTGCTTGTTGTCTTGCATCTCCTGCTCCAGGCCCTACACCTTGTATTTCTTTAATATACTTTTTAAATGATTTCATATCTACTTCCTTAATGTAAAAAGATAGTGGGAGTTTGACCCCCCACTATAGTGAACGACTAAATTAGTCAGTTGCAGTGATTTCAATGATACCATCATCAGCAGCTAACGCAGTGTTTGCTAATGCAGCCCATTTTGTTCCACTCCAAATACAAGTGAATGAATCACCTAAAGATGCAAAGTCAACATCAATATAACCCATTGGGTCAGCAGGTGTCAACTCTGATGTACCACCAGCAGTGTCGTGAACGATTATCTTGATTTGTCCAACCACTGTTCCATCAGCAAGTGTTGTAGCAGCGTTTGTACCTGTTGTTTCTAACAATGTCAATGCAGTTGTGATTGAGATTGCTGTTGTAACAGCAGAAGATATGTCTTGCACAGAATTTGAAAATCCTATGAAAGTTGGTAAGTTATTTACGAAGTTTGTTACAGAAACTTTCTTGTTAATTGGTGTACCTGTAGGGTCATCAACAACATGAAGTAAGTCTGCACCAGCAACTCCAGTACTTAAGTCAGTAAGTGCTGTAATTTTTTTATCGGCCATTTGGCTTCTCCTTATAAAAACCCCTTAAATGGGGAATGTTACTGTGGGTAGTTTCCCACATCACGAACCAGCAACAGCCGAAGCAGTCTGGTCATCATTATCTAATTCTTTCAAAAAACTTTCGCATTGTTGTTTTGCACCATGTAGTGCGTTCAAGTTTGCAATTGCTTCCTGTTTCTTAGCATCTATCTCTTGAATAGTGTTTGTCATTACTTTGATATCACTCTCAAGAGCTGCAATTCTTTTTTTAATAGTATCTTCATTAACCATAATTTAATCTCACTTTCTTTTTATTTATACTTCTTACAAGTATCTATAATCAACTATCTGGTGTTGAAATATCCTCTGCATCACCAGACATACTTGAACCAGCAACTAGAGTTTCATAATGAACTCTACCAGCACGACCACCAGTACCTACAGTTTTCTTAACCCAACCAATGTGAGCAATTTCAGTACTATCTGTATCACCGTCAAGACCAAGACCTGTACTCGCAACAGCAGTTGCCTGTGTTGCACCAGTTACAATTGTAAATGTCTGAGCATCATGTCCAGTACCAATACTGATTGCTGTTCCACCAGAAGTAGCTGCAATCTTAAAAGTATTAGTAGTTTTATCTCTTACAAATACAGTAGCACCATTTGCCACGTTAGTCATAAGAGTACCACCACCAACTTGGTTGTAAGTGATTTGGTCTGTATCTGTTAATCCATGTCCAGCAAAAGTGATAACATTTGTACCAGCATTTACTGCACTTGTAGGAATAGTCATTTTTGGTACTTCAACTGTAACAGCAGGAGTAGATTGATAATCAGAACCAACGTCTGTTACTGTAATAGCACTTACAACTCCACCAGAAATTGATGCAGTAGCAGTTGCAGTATCACCCACGAAAGTTTGTGAGTTATTACCAGCACCTGAAATATTTGCAGCTGTACCAGCAAGTGCATTTGAAAGTGATGTTGCAATCTTAAATGCAGTAGTAGAACCAGTATTGATTACAAATACATTATCATCATCATCAATATCAGAACTTGCAATTTGCATATTTGTTCCACCAGAGGTATAAGTTAACTTAGTACCAGTTCTCATATTGTGTCCAGCATCTACAGTAATTGTATTATCTGAAGTGGAAACTTTTGCAGTTGCAATAGTTCTTGTAGTTGGAGCCGCAACAGTAATAGTTGGTGCCTGAACATATCTTGCACCATCTGTACCAACTGCGATTGAAGTGACGTTATCGACACCAGCAACAGATTCACCTTTTGTAATACCTAAAATATTAGCATTTATTTGCGTTCCACCTGAAGCAAAATCAATAGGTGGTCTTGAAACACTTGCAGTTGCACCAGATTCAGTACTACCTGACATAGCTGTAGTCATAGTCATACCTGTGTTAGTTGGGCCTACAAAGTTTTGTGCGTTATTTCCTGTACCAGTTAAACTAATTGCAGTACCACCAGATGTGGCAGCAAGTTTGAAAGTGTCATCTGCTTTATCTCTTATAAAGTATTCTGTACCATCAACTAATCCAGCAAGTGCAGTTCCTCCACCAGCATTGTATGTAACTTTAGTTCCATCTGTGTAACCATGTGCAGTAAATGTAATAACATTTGAAGTTGTGTTAACACCAGATGTAGCAACTGTTCTAGCAGGTGCAAAGTTTTTAACTCTTAAACTTTCTCCAGCTGCAGATGTAACAACATCTCCGACTGCGACCTCTGATAAATATACAGCTGATGCATTGCCGTTGACAATTGCACTAGCATTTGTAAAAGTATGGGTGCCCGTTAAAGCACTACCATCATTCATATTCCAAGCACTCATTTTTTTCTCCTTATCCTTTGACGAATATTGTATTTTTTAACTATTTATAATTATTTGAAACCCAATTTCTTGAGTTCTCCAAGTGTTTTTCCAGTGTCAGTATGGATTATTCCTATACCACCAGCAGTTTCCCACTCTTTTATGTTTTTAATATAATCATCAATAAGGAGATTTGAACTACCATCTCTATTCACTGCATACTTCTTCTTCTGTTCTCTTAATACAATATTCCTCTTACCTTTAGGAATCTTTGTATTCTTGTCTAACCATTTATTCTTTCCTCTCTTAGAGTTCGTATCACTAGTACTATGTGCAGAAAGTATATATGGGTCATATTTTGCGATAAAAGAATACAATCTCTTACCACCTCTGAACCAAGGCAAGTTTTCCCAGAAACCCTTAGTGTTTCCAATCTTCTTCCAACGAGTTTCTTTATCAGACATTACAAAACTACCACCAACGGCTTCATCTGCACCCTTGATAAAATCACATAAAACCATATCCATATCACAATATATGTCTGGTAAATCCCCTTTGTCTACTTTTACTTCACCCAGTTCGTGTATTTCTTTCATTACTTCTTTTTTTCCATTTTCGGTTCTACTTCCACTTTCGTTTCTGCTTTACCTGTTAGAGTTTTTCCTTCTTTCTTATTCTTAACTTTATTATACCCTTCTTCTTCCTTCTTGTCAAATGGATTTTTACCTTCTTTGATACCCCACATCTTTGCAAGAGCTTCACGCATTGAGTTCTTCTTCTTATGCATTATACTTACCTGTTGGTCAAACTCTTCTGGTGATTGGCCTGGAGTAACATTAAGTGTATGGTCTGTTCTTTCTTTCGTACCAACCTCAAAGTTTTCTTTACTGATTGCTTTAGATACTGCTTTTCTTCTCTTGTGAAGATACTTATCTGTAGAATCTACATCACCATCATTGTCGATATCTTTGTCTTTTCTGTCTTTGAACTTCTTCTTAACAGCTTTAGGTTGAACTGCGTCCATTCCCTCACCGTCATCTGATTTGTCGTTCTTGTTTGTTTCTTTCATTTTCTTTAAGGATTCTTCCACATCATATTTCTTTCCAGCAAATACGAATGATTTGTCACCCTTTTCTTTTGCACTCATCACTGCTTGTCCAAATGCGTTTCCTTCTTTCTTTGCAGCCTCACTCCAAACACTTAGTATGGAATTTTCAAGACTACCACTTTTACTTTTTAGATACTTCATTAGTTTCTCCTTTTTTGTAATCTAAAATTTCCTTCTCACTTAATTTCAAGAGTTGAGGATTGTCTTTTCCCTCCATAGTATAAACCAAGTGCGTTGCCTTATCTGGTTCAGTAGTGAGTTTAGTTCTTCCAAAGTCATCATATACAAAGTTCCAAACATAGTTGTCTTCTTCTATTTTGGAAAAATGTTGAGCTCCGTTCTTTTCTTCTTTATATTTATTTTCTAATAAATCTTTACCTGTAATTGTAGTTTCACTCACTGCTTTCTCTAGGTCTTTTGCTTGACCAGCATGAGCTTTACTTGCACCTTTTAACTTCTTAACTATCTCTTTAACTTTAGGTTCATCTTCTTTGTCTAATACTTCTGCAAGTTCCCAACCCTGTTTCGTATATCTGTCTTGGTCTTTCTTGTCAATTACAATTACTTTGTTCTTCTTCATAACCATTACTTCTTTATCTGGGTTTAAGAATTGTCTTGGAAGTTTGTCAATACCCTTTTCCATTCTCTCATTTTGCATACTAGGAACAAGTAGATAATCTCTTATCTTGTTCATGCTGTTTGATGCAACTGCAAGTTTGTTTGTCCACCATGTAGGTAATGATTCTTCACCATTCATAGATTGTAACTTACCCATCATCTGTGTTGCATCTTCTACAATTGTCTTACACTGACGAACTGCACTTGGTACATCTGTGTGTCCATCTTCTTTGACTGTTCCCTCTTTTAATCTTTTATAATACTTGTTAACCATTGCATCTCTGTCTTTTTGGTCTTTACCACCAATAGAACCTTGTTTATTATGTCTAGCTGCAATATCTGCCATTTTCTTTTTTTCAGCAGATGTACCAAACATATTTACAACTGCGACACCATTTTCTGTATGTTTATTCTTATCTTCATTA
>Ga0208767_1001966_pt1 | contig 15844 bp, 13 predicted proteins | sample VirMetDEL_Mar_21_FD_184514 | JGI IMG/M metagenome (GOLD analysis project Ga0208767, IMG submission 184514) | Aqueous microbial communities from the Delaware River and Bay under freshwater to marine salinity gradient to study organic matter... | ecosystem: Environmental > Aquatic > Marine >... | reverse complement strand
ATATACAAAGAATGGGAGAAGATTAGGGTGGATTAACATACCTTATGAAAGAAAGAAAATAAATATAGATAAAAAAGTGATACCTGCTATTAGCGAAGATGTTGTAGATGTTATAGGTGATTTCCTAGATAAATTAGCTTCAAGGTATCCAAATATAAAAGTTATATAAAAATGGCAATAACAATAAACACACAACCTTCAAGTAACGATTTATTAAGTCCTTACAGACCTATAAAGATAACAGTAACTTCTGATAATAATACTTCTGATTCTGGAACGAACACTTATATTGGTGCTTTAAGTTCAGTCGCAGCTGTTCCTAATATTGATAACTTCATTTACACAAAAAAGGTTGCTTGTTACATATATTTAGATGGGAATGGTACTGCTGACAATGCGGGTAGTCCTATTATATTGACCCCAGATTTTGGTACTTCATATCAATTTACTTTCGATATTAGTTCTTATATAGCTGGTTTAGATACTTTGACTAATGACTTACAAAGTAATTCCACAGCCATAAGTTTTATTGGTAGAGATACTAATTCATTGAAATCTATTGTTTGTAAGTTTGACGAGATATTGTACTTCGACCCATTGTTAGACACTACTAATGGAACAGGATTGTTATATTACGCTTCTGACGTTGTGGATTCATATTCAAAGGCAACTTCTAATTCTTTTTTCTGTATTAATGGTGTTTGGCAATATGATGGCGTAACTGGTTCTTATGATGAGTTAAACAGGTTTAAAATTGCCACAACAGGAAATAAATACTTCCTAACGAATAACAGAAATCCTAGAGAAATTGGTGTAAATGATAGTGAGTATTTAAGTGGGTTTACTACTTTGACTGGAACTAATTATATGATAGTTCAAACATTTACAGGTAAAAACGCAACGGGTTCTTCTACAACATACGCAAGAGCTATGACATTTAATGCTAATAGATTTGATATACCTTGTGGTGCAAGTAATATAAATGCTACTAGTGGTTCTTGGTTAAACTTTTTAGGTGGAGCTTCTTCTGACCCTACTATAGATTCTTCTGTTGGTTCTTATCAAGTTTACTTTGTAGAAGCATTACCTTCGGTTACTTCATTGTCTGAAAAGATAACTTACAATGTAGATAATTCATGTTCTACCAACCATACTAGGATAAAATTCTTAAATAGACTTGGTGCTTTTGAGTATTTTACTTTTAAAGGATATAAAGATAGGTCTATTACTATAAGAAAGAATTACTACCAACAGAATTTAGATGATGGGTATTCTATAGGTTCAGGTGGAGATAGGGTTTTAGATATAGATAGTAGGACTAAGTTTGAAGTTTATTCACAACCAATGAAACAAGCTGATAGAATTTGGTTAGAAGAATTATTGGAAGGATATGAGTGCTTTGTTGAGGAAGGTAGTAATTATATTCCTATTAAAGTAAGAGCTGGTGAAACAAAGATAATAGACGAAGGAGCTGACTTAATGACTATTAAACTTGTTTACGAATACGCAAACCCAAATAGAAGACAAAATGGCTGATATTAGATTAATATTAACAGACTTAGGAGTAGATTTAGATGTAGGGCAAGGAAGGGAATTTCCTTTACAATTAAACTATACGGCTGGAAGTCTAAGAGATATAAATAACAGGACTACTAATTTCTCTTTAGATTTTAGGATTCCTGCTAACAAGAAAAATAAAAGTGCTTTAAACCATTTGAATGATGCAAATATTTTAGATGGTGCTAACATATTAAAGAAAACGCCTGTTGTTGTTTATGCTGATGGTATTCCTATATTTACAGGGGAATTTAAAGTTTTAGGGAAGGTAAACGACAGAGGGAACGAAGAATTTAATTGCATCTTATTAGGTGATGGGATGGATTGGGTGGAAGGCATGAAAGCTAAAACACCACAAAGCTATGATTGGGGTACTATTGCAACTTTAGATAAATCTAATATTGAGGGTACTTGGACTAACGATCACACTGATGGATACACTTTCCCATTAGTTCATTATGGTGCTTGGTCTGGTGATGGTGGTACTAGTGTTCTTGCTCAAGATTTAAGACCTTCACTTTTTATGAGGTCTTTCTTTGAAAAGGCTTTTAATGCGGAAGGATATACAATTCAAACCGACACTGATGATAATGACTTCTTTAATTCAACTACTAATCCTTTTGCGGATAATGTAGTATTTCCATTTACAGGAACAAATTGGAAAGTTGATCAAACTGACATAGACGACTACGATTTGGTAATGACTAGAGATGGAGTAAAGTCTTATAGTGTTAATTCTATATTGACTAAATTATATAAAGTAAGGAGATTGGTTACCCAAAAAACAGGTTCTTCTACTCAAAAAGCAAGTTTAGGTGGCGATCCTTCTGTAGATTGGAATGAGAACGGTAGGGTTTTTAGGTTCTATTTAGAAAACGATGTCAAAACTGAATTTGATAATTTTGATGAAAATAGTTACGCTATATTAAGGTTTAAAGCAGACGATAAGTTTACTACTGAGAAAGGAAAGGTATTTGAAATAATAGATTATGGGAGAGAAACAAGGTCTTCGGTTGTTACTTATGTAGATTTATATACTAATGTTACGCCTAATGAAGTTTCGTTTTTCGATAGTTTGTCCTATAATTTCAATAATTTAGATGGCTCTACTTTAAGAATTATTTCTACAAATATTGGTGGAGGTCAAAAAATAGATTTTGATACCGAAACGCCTTCGACTACTTTGTTTGATACATCTACTAATATATTCACAGCAGATAATTCAATTACGGCTAACTTTAGTTTTAGTTGTTTATTAGCTGGGTTGGACAATAAATCTAGGAATCGGGGTATATATACTTTTAAGTTTATAAAAAAAGATGGTGTAACATCAACTGAAACTGTTTTAAATCAAGAGTTTATAAATTTAACGGAAGACTTCAATAATGACCCTGTATCTACTATAACTGTTAGTGTTCAAACATTATTTTATACTAAAAATATTAAGTTAAATCAAATTCCATTCTCTATTGACACAGGAGATATAGATTTAAAAAGTGGAGATCAAATATGGGTTGAAATAGAATGTGAACCAGAAGAAGTTAGTGAAGGTTTTAGTAAATTATATGAATTGAGTTCAGAAGGAGATAAATTTACTACAACTGCTTATATTCAAAGCGCAGAGTTGAAAGTATTACCAATCGAATCTATAAAAAATGGATACTCACTAGGAGATATAGCTAACGTATTAGATGATAGATATAAAACTATTGATTATATAAAAGGATGTATTCATGCCTTCAATTTATTGATAAAAACAGACCCTCATTCTAAAAAAGTTATAATAAAAACTAGGGATGAGTTTTACGACACTCAATCTAATGCTGTTGATTGGACTGAAAAAATAGATGCTAAAAAGCAATATTTAATAGAGTATTTAGATGACTACAACAAGGATTTAGTTTTTAGATTTAAAGACGATGATAAGGATGGTTATTTAAAAGAAAGAAATGAAATACATAAGAATGTTGCTGGTGAATACACACATACATTAAGCGATAGGTTTGAAGAGGGTGAATCGAAAATGGAGAATCCTTTATTTTCATACACTTACCATATTGCAGATAAGAATATAGTAAATAAAAGAACATCTCCTGATGGTTCAAACTCTAAAGGAATATGGTTATCAAGAATGTGGACTGAATACGCTAGTTCAACAGAAGCACCACCTCCAGCTTATGAGTTTAAACCTAGATTACTTTATTACAGCTACGGAGTTCAATATTCAAATTCACCTAAATGGGTTTTTGAGGGAGAAGATAAAACTTCCGTTCCAAGTGCTTTGCCAAACTCTTTAAGTAGTGTGTTAGATTCTTATGATTATGATTTTACGGTCAATTTAGGATATAATAATTGGACTGACAATGGTTTATTCAAAACATACTATGAGAAGACTGTCAATACAATAGAAAAGTCAACTAGACTAGAATTGCCTGTTAAGCTATCTTTTAAGGATATAAATAACTTAGATATAACTAAGCTTATATATATAGATTATCCATCAGATATAAAGGGTTACTATATTTTAGATCGTGTTAAAAACTTTCTACCTTCTGCTAATGTAACCACAACTATTGAGTTAATCAAGAAAGAAGATCATGGTGCTATTGAAATAAATACCACACAAGATGAGAAAACTATTGATTTTAATGATAGAGAATTTGAAGGCGGTCGAGATTGGTACGATAAAGATGTAAAAGTTTGGAACACAGGTAAAGGTATAACAAGTAAAGATGAAATAGACACGTTTACCTCAGATAAGGAATTGTTTGTTAAAAACACAAAGAACGTAACAGGGATAAAAGATATTAGCGGTGCTTTAGTTGATGCTAGAAATGTTAAAGCAAACAAACAATCAAACACAACAAGTGCTGTATTAACTAATGAAGGAAACTACGCTCGTCCTAATAGTGGTAATATGGTTTCTGGTAGAGGTAATATCGCATCAGGTAGAAACCAAACTGTAATGGGTGAGTTTTCAGTGCCTAGTACTAAAAATGTAATGGCGGTAGGAGCTGGAACAAGTAAATCAAACAGATATAACGCTTTATCTGTTGGGCGAGATGGAATTGTAAGAGAAGGAAATGGTCATGTTGTTGAAGAAGTTAGTGGCAATATCCAAAATGTTTATGAAGAAGTTAATGGTGAAATGGTAAAAATTGTAATATAATGGCAGATAATAAAAAAGTAATAATTTCGGTAGTAATTAATGATGCTGGTGCGAAAACTAAGTTAAAAGGGATAAGCGATGAAACTGAGAACTTAGGAAATGGTGCTAATAAAGCTAGTAAAGGGTTCTTAGGATTAGGAAAAACTTTTACGGCAATAGCAAGAGGATTTGTTATAGTTAAGTCTTTTCAGCTGTTGTCTAAGGCTATCACAGAATCAGTTAAGATTCTTGCTGATTTTGAACTATCAATGGCAAAAGTAAAAGCTATTACAGGCGCAACAGATCAAGAATTTAAAAAACTAGAAAAGTCTGCACAAGAATTAGCATTAGGAACTATATTTACAGCTACTCAGGTTGCAGAATTACAATTAGCTTATGCTAAGTTAGGTTTTACAACTGAGGAAATACTAAACGCAACGGAAGCTACAACTAAATTAGCAACAATTACAGGAGATGATTTGGCAAATTCTGCTGACGTTGTTGGTGCTACTATCAGAGGTTTTGGACTAGATGCTCAAGAAGCGACAAGAGTGGTTGATATAATGGCTCAGTCTTTTAGTTCGAGTGCTTTGAGTTTAGAGAATTTCAAGCAATCAATGAAGACTGTTGCCCCTATCGCTAGTTCTGCAAATATTTCTTTAGAACAAACAACAGCTATGCTAGGCGTTCTTGCTGACGCTGGTATTAGAGGAACAAAAGCAGCAACTGGATTAAAAAACTTAATGTCACAGCTTACAGACCCTACATCTGATTTAGCTAAAGAATTAGGTTATACAGTAAATAATTCAGAAGGGTTGAACATAGCTTTTGAGGAATTAGTAAAAAGAAACATTGACCTAGCAAAAGCAACTGGATTAACTGATGAAAGGTCTAAAGCAGCTTTTTTAACTTTACTAAAAGGTAAAGATAGCGTAGATAAACTTAGAGAGTCTTTAGAAGAATCAACTGGGGTTAGTGATAAGATGGCAGACACAGTTGGGAACACTCTGTCAGGAAGCTGGGATAGGTTTAAGTCTTCTGTTGAAGGTTTTACTCTTAGAGAAGGTGAAGGATTATCTAAGATATTATCTACTGCTTTGAATAAGATGTCAGAGTTCTTAAACGAAACAGATAGAGGTTATCGTATAATGAAGAAATTTGAGGGAGCACAAAAAGAAATAGGACAAACTCAATCAACTCAAAACACTTCTACTGAAAAGCTAAAAGAACTCCTAAAAGCAAGTGGAGAACTTTACGACCAACAAGAAGCTAAATTAAAAAAGACTAGAGATTTATATAGAGAACAAAATAAAGAACTTTCAGATTTCGAAATCGTTCTAGGATTTATAACTGGTGAATTAGGAGAAACTACTGAAGAAAGAAAGGAGGAATTTAAAAAAATCAAAGAGCAACTAGAGGGGTATAGGTCTTTAAATGACGAGCAAAAAAGCGAATTAATATTAAGACAAGCTAGGTTAAAAGACTCTAGGACATTTCAACAAGAGGTAACAAACGAGATAAACAGATTAAAATCAGAGAGAAAAACAGTAAACAGCCTAGGAGAGGAATATGTAGATTTAACCAATGAGATAGAAAAATGGCAAAAGTTACTAAAAGATGGTGACCCTACTTCTCAATTATTAAAACAACAGGAAGATTTAGCAAAAGAAAGAAAAAAACAATTTGATGACGAACAATTCTTTTATAAATGGAGAAAAGAAGCCAACAAAGATAATTTAGAAAACTTAATACTCATAACTAAAAACGAACTAAAATGGCTAGAGCAAACAGATGAGTTTAAAAAGAAATCTTTAAATGAACAAATATTAATAAGAGAAAAGTTTCTAAATACAATAGATAATCTTTCTGAGAAGTTTGCAGAACAAGAAATAGACAGATGGGAGAGAATATTAAAGCCTATTGAAGATGTAAATAAAGAAATAGGTGAGATTCAAAAAATAAACTTAAACGCAGGAAGTTCTGATTTAGGAGAGGTTAAAGGATTCTTAGGTGTAATCTTAGGAGTGAAAGAAAAAGATTTAGAAAAATTTGAGGAACGCCTTCAAACAGCTGTTGAATTAACTCAAGCTTTTTCTGACACAATAGGATTAATAGCAGACGTAAGGCTTCAAAGAGTTGAGTATGAGAACCAAATTGCATTAGACAACTTAACTCAAAGATTAGCTACAGAAGCTAGAATGTTCGAGATAAATCATAACGATCAGTTAGAGTCTTTCATAGGCACGGAACAGCAAAAAGCTGACTTTGCTAAACAAAAGGCTTTAGAGAAATTAGAGTTTGAGCAAAAACAACAAGATGAGATAGATAAGATGAGAAAACAACAGTTAGTAGAAGAAAATAGACTAGCAAAACAAGCGTTCTTTGCTGATAAAGCGAACAATATTGCTAGAGCAATTCAAGGTACAGCATTAGGTGTTATAAACGCTTTAACGGTATTACCTCCTGCTGGTATTGCTTTAGCTGCTTTAATAGGAGCAACTGGTACTGCACAAGTAGCTACAATAGCATCTCAAAAATTTCTACCTAAAACTTTCCAAGACGGTGGTATAGTTAACGGTGCTTTACATCGAGATGGTGGTGTTCCTTTTACCGTTAAAGGGCAAGGTGGTTTTGAAATGGAAGGTGGTGAATACATCATGTCAAGAAAAGCTGTAAATAAAGTAGGCGTAGATTTCTTAGACAGAATTAACTTTGATGGAAAAGCACCTGACAATAGCTATATGTTTGCAAATGGAGGTGTTGTTCCTAGAGTTCAAAATAACGCTATAAATCAAGCTGAATTAGCAGATATGATCGGGGAAGCTATAGCTATGAGAATCAGCCAAATTCCTGTTATCAATGTAGCTACAGATACGTCTTCAATAAGTAGGAAAGTTTTTAACGCTCAATCAATGGCTACATTCTAAAAACATAACATAACGCTGTATAACTTTTAGTACACTAGTGCGTAAAAGTGTATAGTATTTAGTACAATTTTAATATATGAGATTTAGAACAGATGTATGCTTTTCAGGGAATCTATCAATAGAAAATATTGATGAGCATATTGGAGTAATCAAAAACGTGGTACTAGCAAGAGAAGGTATCGCTAAAGGTCATGGAGTTCATTTAGATTCAAAATTCATTGGAGATTTAGTAAGATTAGGTAATGAAATCGAGCAAGGTGTTAAAGCTAGGTTCGGTCATCCTAATATGTGTTCTGATGCTTTAGGAACTTACATTGGAAGATTTAAAAACTTTAGAGTAATTGAAGATAAGGCTTATGCTGATTTACACATGGACGAAGTTGCAAAGAAGAGTCCAAAAGGCGATTTGTATAGTTATGTATTTGGCATGGCTAGGAACAATGCTGATATGTTTGGTAACAGCATCGTTTTTAGAGCTGGTGAGTCTAGGTTTGAAGAAGTTATCGGAGAAAACGAAGAAGTTATTACTAAGGAATATACATCCATCGTTGCGTTAATGGCTTCTGACTTAGTGGATACTCCTGCTGCAACAGAATCTTTATTCTCAGAAGACTTAACTGCTGCTAAAGTAACTGAGTTCTTAGAGTCTAATCCAGAAGTAGAAGAAATTTTGTTCAACAAACCAGAGTTAATTGAGCAATTCTTAAATAGATATAATAATTATAAAACTAAAAAAAGTAAAATGGAAAAATCATTTAGCGAAAAAGTTAAGGAAGCTTTAGTTTCTTTCGGTTTGATTACTGAGAAAGAAAACGAAGTTGAGGAAACGCCAAAAGTTAATGAAACTGAATTATCTGAGGAAGAAGCATCAGAAGCATTAGCACAGATTGAAGAAAAGTTCAATGCTGAAAAAGAAGCTTTAGAAATTAAGTTTGAAGAAGAAAAGAACCACTTAGAAAAACAATTAGGTGAGTTGAACGAGAAAATCGAATCTTTATCAGCAAACATTACTGAAAAGGATGCTAAGATTGCTGAATTATCTGCAAAACCTACAGCTGTTGAAGGTAATGAGGATGCTAACATTAGTGGAGAAGAAAAGAAGTTATCTAAAAGTGCTCAAGTTTTAGCTGATTTTATTAAAGAAATTAAAGGATAATAACTATGAGTATTAAAATAAAATACATAAAAAATGGGAAAGAGTTAGAAGCGGAGATTCCTGAGTCTGACTTTCCACATTTTGAAGAGAAATATCAAGCTAAAAAGGTGGGTGGTTCTGCACCTAAAAAAGTAGAACCAAAAACTAAAAGTAAATAATTTTTAACTAAACAATTTAAAGAAACATGGCTGATTTAATGTCACACGCTCTGTCGTTTTCTAAAGAAAGTGTACAAGAGTATTTTATTAAACCATTGTTCGTTCAATCGGACATCAGAGAAATCGTAACTGTAAGAACAGATATTAAGAACTCTGAAAAATTAGATTTTATCGACAACTTAGAGAAGATCACTAAAGCTTATGCTCAAGGTACTTCTTTCACGTCTTCTACTGGTGTTACTATTACACAAAAGACTTTATCTGTTGTTGATATGAAAGCTCAAGTTGAGCAAAACGGTAAAGCGTTCTTAAACTATGTTAAAGAATCTTTATTGAAAAAAGGTGTAGATGAGAATGATATTGCTGACACTTTGTTCGAGCAAATCATCATGGAAATTTACATGGCAGGTATGGCAAGAGATTTACAAAGACAAATCTTCTTCGGTGATACTGTAAAAGAAACTAGAGCATCTGGTGTTCCAACTGGTACTTTAGACGCTGACTACAAAGAGTATAATGGTTTCTGGACTAGAATCATCAATGATTTCGATTCTGCTGCTTTACCTTCTGGTCAATATTTAGACTTAAACTCTTCTACTTACCAAACAACTGTTGCGGTAAAAGAAGTTGATACAGTAACTTTAACTGGTACTTCTGGGACTGCTAACGTTAACATCAACGGAGTAGATTACTTAGCTACTTTCGATACTGATTTAACTACAACTGCTGCTAACTTCGTAACATCTCACGCTGCTACTATCTTAGCTAGAGAAGGGAAATTAGTTGTTACTTCTAGTGGTGCTGATGTAATCGTTACTGCTGGTGTTGCAGGAATGGCTCAACAAGACCCAACTGTTGCTAACGTATCAGGAAATTTAGCAGGTTCTAACGCTAACACTACTGCTAATGTTGCTAACACTACTTTAAAGACTGATGCTTCTTTAACAGCTTTCAAAGCGTTATGGTCTAAAATGCCTAACACTTTAAGAAAGTTATTCAAGCAAGAAGGTAAAATTATGGTTACTTCTTCTGTTGCTGATAACTACACTGACACTATCGAAGCGTTGAATGGTTCTGATGCTGCTTACTTCACTTTAAGAGATGGAGAAAAGAAAATGGCTTTCAGAGGTGTTCCAATCATCGAAAGAGAAGAGTGGGATGAGCATATCGAAAACGATTTCGGTTCAGTAAGACCTCACAGAATCTTATTCACTATTCCTAGAAACTTAGTTGTAGGAACAGATGGTATTTCTGACGATACTAAGATTGAATCTTGGTATGAGAAGAAAGATCAAGTAAGATATGTAAGAGCTGAATACAAGGCTGGTACACAATACGTTCACGAGGATTATATAGTTGCTGCTTACTAGTATATTCTTTCATTTTCTTGGAGGGTGGTTTGACTGCCCTCCTACTTTAATTTTAACAATATAAATAAATAATATTATGGCTTTAGCTGCTGGATTATCAAAAGACTGTAATGCTAACTCAGGAGGTGTTAAAAGGATTGCAATAGCGAACGCTGCGGACGTAGCTTCTGTTGCATATACTTCTAACGTTGCTGCCGTTACTATGGGTACTGCAAAAGTATTCTACGAGTTTGAGTTTGAGCAAGATACAGCTGAGTGGAGAGAGAACGGTGAATTAATCAACGGTTCTTTAAAGTACACTCAAGAATTAGAGTTCTTCATTAGAAAGAACAACGACACTAACAGAACTGCATTAGCAGAATTAGGAAACAACTGTGGGTATGTTGTGTTAATGGAAGACATGAATGGAACTGTTTACATTTTAGGGCATTCTGATGCTTTAGGTGCTGAAAGACCTATGAAGTTGTCTGCTGACGCAACTTCAACAGGAAAAGAACTAACTGACTTAGCTGGTTCTACAATGACTTTAACTGCAATGACAACTACAAAGGCGCATACTTGTTCTGATGCAATTGATGACTTAATTTAACCATTTAGGGGAGGGTTTAAACTCCCCTTATTTCTTTTAAAAAATAACTAATATGGCGCAATATAAGATCAAAAAGGGACATGAATTAGATTCTACTTGGATTGGCAGAAAGAAATACGTTTTAGCCGAGTGTAGTCAAGGAGATTTATCTATGTTGTATAGTTTAGGAAACGCTTCCATTGAAGTAATAGAGCCTAAAAAAGAATCTAAGAAAGTAAAAGAAGAAGAATCGCCTAAAGATGGAGAATAGCCAACTAGATAATAATCCTACTAATATTGAGTCGTTTTCATCTAGTGTTATTACAACATCTAGTGCTTCGACTATTAAAGAAGAATCTAAGGTAGATCACAACCCTAGAGACTACGTTGCATTTGGTAACGACAATCTATTTCCACAAGGATTAGCTATATTAAATAGGAGGGCAGTAACTCATAGAAGTATCTTAGAGAACAAAACTACTTATTCTCTTGGTAGAGGATTTATAACAGAAGGTAATGCTGAGTTAGAATCTTTTATTAAGAAAGTAAATAACAATAGAGAGTCTTTAAGAAAAGTCTTAAAAAAGATATTTAAAGATTGGTATTCGTTTGGTAATGCCTACTTAGAAGTTGTAATCGCTGGTAATTCTGTTCAGTTTTACCATCACGATGCTACAAAAGTAAGAATACATAAGAATAGAACTCATGTAATTATACACCCAGATTGGAGACAATATGAAGGTAAAAAGAAGTATGCAAAGGTTTTACCTTTATATCCTGAGTTCGAGGAGATTGATGGCTATAAAAGAGCTATATTTCACTTTAAGCAATATGAACCTGAGTTCTCTGATTATGGAATTCCTTCGTGGGTTGCTGCCTTAGATGCTGCTGGTATTGCTTATAAGACTAATAGATGGAACTTATCAAGACTAGAGAATGGGTTTAGTGTTAGCGGTGTTTTAGAGGTTGTTGGAGATATTGGTGTAGATAAAGCAGATAAGCTTAAAAAAGACTTAAAAGAAAGACATCAAGGTGAAGATAACGCTGGTGATATATTATTGATTACTAAACAGTTTGGAGAAGCTGGTTCGGGGACATCATTTACTCCATTAATTCAAACTTCTGATGGTGAATGGATAAACTTGCACGAACAGTCTGAATCTGAATTAGTTGTTGCTCATAACTGGTTTAGATCATTGAGTGGTATTTCTGATTCAACAGGATTTGACACTAAACGTATTAGGAATGAGTATCAAGTAGCAAAGAATACTGTTATTGGTGAGAATCAAGATGCTATCTTATCTGAAATAAAATATTTAATAGAGGAACATAGTAATATAGATTCAGATGCTTTAGAATTTAGAAATGAAAGCCCTGTGACATTGCTAGATTTGATAGATGTTAATTCCGTTGTAACTGTTGATGAAGCAAGAGAAAACAGTTTAGGATTGTCTAAGTATCACGATGCTGAAAAGGGTGGTAAATTAATAGCTGAAATTAGAGAAGAATCAATGTTGAGAGGTCAGCAAAAAGATACTCCTGAAACACAAAAAGATGGCGATACAGATAACTAATAACAAAAGAACGATAGACTTAATATACTCGGGCAATTCAGATAAGTACTCTATACAGAAAGAGAACATTACTTTAGAAAAAAGCTCTGATTATGTTGTTATAGTTGATTCTGGTAGAGTCCCTGCAAAAGAGTATAAAATATTATATACAGATGTAATACCTTTACCCGCTAGTGCAGATGAATTTTACACTACTTTATTATCTTATGTAAATAGCAAAGGAGCAAACAGTTCAACTATAGTTACTCAAGCAGTAACAACAGTAAATGTTGAGGTTTTAGCTGCTAACGAAGGTACTGTAGGTGCTAGTTTTGTTAATTTATCTAATAAAGATGCTTATATTTTATTAGGTAGTGGCACTGCTTCTGCAACAAATTATACTGTTAAATTAGTTTCTAATGATGGTGCTGTGTATGAAATGCCTTATAATTATTCAGGTGCTGTTAATGTAGTATTTTCTAATACAGGTACAGGCAATTTAGTAATTACAAAATTTAGTTATGCCTTTATTTAATCAAACAACAGATGGAAAGTTAGGAGAATCAGGATATGCCCATACAGGTGCGTTTGCTGGTAAGCCTTTATCTAATAATTTTGTTTGGGAATCTGGAACAGGTATAGAGTATAATGCTGCTGATGTAGCTTCAGAAAGGTACAAAGTATTTTCATTAGACAACGATGTACACAACTCTGTTGATAATCCTTATTGGTCAACTCCTGATGTGTCAAGTTCATCTAATGTAGATTTGTTTAACGGATATGCTTTACCTGATGGAGTAACTTCTTTATTAGATTATACATTTGATTTTGACACTGAGTATCCCTCTTCTACAGGAACAGGTTTTGAAGGTTCTACAGGTAGAATTAGACTAAACGACTGTAAATACGGAGACCAATTAAGAGTAAGATTTGACTTTAATGTAATACCACAAATATCTAACACTACTATAGAACCTGCACTTTGGTATTCTAATAGAAATGATAACGATGATATTACTTTTACTTTTCCTTTGACTTCTTCTCCTGTGTTTTTTGGGACAGGAACTGTGGGAAACACTTATTTAAACAGGGTAGATATTTCTGCTTGGATTATATCAAACGAAGATGTTAATGCCTTAACTCTTCCAGCAATTAAATCAGACAACCCTGTAATTATTCAACCACTAGGAATGTTAGTAACAATATTAAGGTGATATGGCTATAAAGATAAAAAGAAATGAAGCAGGTAACTGTATAACTTTTGAAGGCTCGTCTAACCCTGTCTATTGGAACTCTTGCTTGTCTAGTGAGGTGGATTCTGTAAATACTAACGCTATTAACGTAATTAACGATATTAGAACAGCTCAAAATGGTTCTAATTTTTATGAGTTTTACAGAATACCTTATACAGATTTTTTAGATGCTGATGGCAACCCTTTTGCAAGTCCATCAGACTGTGTGAATTATATAAACCAAGAAGCAAATGTTTTAGAAGCTACTTTAGCTGGTTTTCTTAATTTAGAGAACGTATCAGGTTCAAGTGATAAAGTTGACCTAACAAGTGTTACGAGTCAAGAAAAGATAGGCGGAGGAATTAAATTTACTGCTGGTAGTAATATCCAATGTGGGCAACCAGTATTTTATAATTATAGTTCTACAGGTGTAGTTACAGCAGTATCGGCTGGTACTTTACCATTACAACACGATTACATAGGAATAGCTTTAAAAACAGTTACAACAGGTCAATCAGTAAACGTACTAACAAAAGGTTTAGTAACAGCAAGAAGAGATACAACTTACTTAACTTCATCAGAAACTGTAATCCTAAACAATATATCGAACAACACTACAAGGAACTTAACTAACTCTACAACTTTTGTTGATAGTGGAGCTACAGGTGGGGATTATACAAGTAACGAAAATTATAGTATAACTTTTGATGCACAAGAAGGTTATACAGTAGATATGATAGTTAATGATTTTAAGTTTGAACATTCAACTTATAGAATGTATGATAGGTTAGGCATTCAAGGTTCTAATGATGGAGTTAATTTTAATAATTTAAGTGTACAATGGTTGCAAAAATCAACTACTTCTACACCTACATGGAGTGATAGTTTTTTTGGTAGCAATACTTGGGATAGTACAGGTGCTGATAATGGATATATTTTACCTAAAGATACAGCTCGAGCAATTTTATTATCAAGTGGTACGTTCCCTGTAACAGTTAATACAAGTTATAGATACATAAGATTTTATTTTAGGTCAGATAGTAGTGTTAATGATGATGGGTGGAATATTACCTTACAACCTAACACACCTTATCCTTCAAACGTAGAATCGGTTGCAGAGGGAACTACATTATATTTAGATAGTACAGATTTCACAAAAGTAACCACAGACGATACATCTCAAATAGTTGTAGGTTATTGTGCATATAATAAAGCAGAAAATGATAGTATATTTATAAGAGTTTGATAATATAAAAATGGAAGAGATATTAAAAACATTAGCTGAGAATATAGAAGGTAGTATAGTTAGTTCTATACTACTCTTTTCTATTGCATTTATTTATATATTCAGAAAGAATATACCTCAATGGGTAAATATTATAATCAAAGGTAAGAAAGAAGAAAAGCATATTAATAACCTAAAAGACCATGATATTTTCACTACCTGTTCTAGAGTAAAGACAGAAGTACACTTAATGAAGTTTTACACAGATGGAGAATACGATGCTACTAAAACTAGAATGTGTGGTGATTTTGCTAGACACAAAGTAGAAGTTTGTAGCAAGAGAATAGAAGGGTTTATATCTAATGATTTATTAAAATTAAGTACAGATGCTCTAAAGAAATTAATCTTTGCTTTACAGACTGCTATGCACGAAGAATATGTAGCTAAGATTAAAGCAGACTGGCTTTCAAAAGGGATTCCTAAAGAGGATGTAGATTATGTTATTATGTTGTTTGAAAAATTCAGATATGACGTTATAATGAGTTTTGAGAATCGTATCAATTCTATTTTTGGAAGCACCTATCATAAAGACAACTTTGATAGAGTTTTAGCCGTATTAGAAATGTGGTCTATGGGTATAGATTTATTACCTAAAGATATGCTTACTACGTTTGAAACTTTGAATGGTAAATTTAAAAAAATAAAATATTAATATAATATGCAATTCGTTACAGCACAACAAGTCATAGACAACGCCTTTACTAACACGAACACAGACACTAATTTAATTAAGACTACTCAAATAGAGCAGACTCAATTAAACCATATAAAACCAATATTAACAGAAGATTTATACGATCTTATTGTAACTGAAAATAACGCAAGTTCTTTAAGTGCTGTGAATCAAACTATTTTTGATACTTATATAGTTCCAGCAATGTATTGGTTTG
>Ga0208767_1001963_pt1 | contig 15862 bp, 29 predicted proteins | sample VirMetDEL_Mar_21_FD_184514 | JGI IMG/M metagenome (GOLD analysis project Ga0208767, IMG submission 184514) | Aqueous microbial communities from the Delaware River and Bay under freshwater to marine salinity gradient to study organic matter... | ecosystem: Environmental > Aquatic > Marine >... | reverse complement strand
AGCATCTGACTGTCAACTACGTGCATGAATGGAATGCTACCAGTAGACTGACTACCGTTAGAAGTTGAAACGCCATTACTTCTAACAGCACCCCAATATCCACCCAAGCCTCCACCTCCACTTGCCAGCCATATGTTCTCATCATAGTGATCAGAAAGACCACGCCTTGAATCTGGAACATAATTGAGAAAACAGCTAATAGGTAAACCACGAGTGGTTCCCCCGTTGCTAAGTATAGGAGTGCTAAAACCGAACCAGCCCTTGCTTGCGTAGTCGTAAAGTCGCTGTGCAAGATTGTAGTTAGTATGTCCTTGATACGTTGCACTATAGACCGATGCTCTTGCGAAGGCTTCTTGTGCATGGGTTTCATCCTCCCAGAAGTATCTGTCCTTTAGTGTCTCTAGTGAGAATACACTAAGGTCTTTCTCTCTGTCGTAGTCAATCTGTATACCTAAGTAGTCCTGTGTGCCTGTCTTATTTGTCACTTGGGTGCTCCAGCATGTAGGCAATCAATCTTTCTTCGTACCATCGTGCTTTGCGTAAGTCTTCTATGGGCTGGCCTTTGTAGCGGCAGCGCCAGTTATACTTGAGTGCATTACCACGGAGATAACCAATATACTCATCGTGTGTGAGCATACCGTGAATGGCATCAATACATTCCATTTTGCCATTGTTGTAGTGTGCTGGACGGTTCACCATGTCCGGTTTGTTGTCCGGTTTATCTCCAAAGAAGGGATGGTCATTAACCACTACTTCATCCATCCACTCCCACTCTTTCTTCCTGTTTACTTTGTTCCATTCTTCTGGGGTTACGTCATCAATACTCATCTTCATCTGCCTTGTCATCCTCTAGTTCTCCGTCTACATCTTCTTCAAAGAAGGCTAAACGATTAATAAATTTATCTTCAAACCTGTCAAGTAGTTCCTCGGACGTTATGTCCAAGGCTTCTAACAAGTCTTCTGCGTCGTATCTCGCTAAGACACGTTCTCTGACTTCATCCATTGTTAGTGACATGATCTACATACTCATCAACTGTGTAAAACTCAAAGCCTTCCTTGTGGCACCATTGCCCCATTGTAATCTTAGAACCTTTCCTGACCTTCTTGTTAGGGTCAGACAGGACAAAAATTAACTTAGTGGGTGCAATACTATCACGTATTGAGGTGTACTTTTGGGTATCTCCTGTCCTAAAGAAACCTTTAGTCTCTATGTAGTCGCCTGTCTTCTTGTCAACAAAGTCTGGCTTGTACTTCCTGTGCATCACGTATGGTACATCATATGGCTCATACAGGTATCTACGCTTTGGCACTAGCTGAGCAAACTTCTTTTCAAGGCCAGACCTGTAGATACTAGCCCTACGTAATCTCTTGGACTTTAGGCTCATTTACCACCTCCGTTAAGTATCGTGGCCCTGTAGAGTACAAGAATGTACGAAGGTCTGGATAACAAGCATGTTTGAAGTGACAGTAAGAGCAACCTGTAGCCAGCTTCATGTTGCCTGACTTACCATCAGGTACAGGCTGATGACATAGTTCAGGGGGTTCTTCCTGCTGTACCATTTCCTTTATGTGGATGATGCGCTCTGTAATGTCCTTCTTTAGAACCTCGTAGACAGGAGCCTGCTTGTCCTCTAGGTCATACTTCAGGTAAGTCAAGTGACCGTTAGCTTTGTCCATAGCCAGCCAGCCTACCTGTGTCTCACCTTCAGACTTAGCGTATCCTTTGATTTGATCTATGTACCCAAAGGGGTCATCAAATGCAAGCGTAGCATCTTTGAACTTCTTGAATCCATAGCTGCTGGCTGACTTAACGTCAGTCACTATGCCATCAATTTTGCAGTCCATGCTACCTGAGATACCTTCTACGGTGGCCTGTGCTTGCTCATGTGTCACTGTATGACCAGCTAGACGCACAAACAGGAGCAACATTTCCTCAATCAAATGACCGTACATAAACTTTACAAGCGTATGTGGCTGCATTTTCTCCTTCGGCCCCACATTGTTGTAATGGTTCCACAGGTATCTGTCGTCCTTGCCTATGTTGGACATACGCAACTTGCGCCCATCAAAGCTACCACGACTGGTAAACTCTTTACGCATAAGGTCTTTACATGCTTCACCAAAGTCATCTATGATTTGTTCAGCGTCCACTGACCTATCCGGTGTTTTAGTTTTCACCAAAGCATAAATGTCATCTATCAAGGTGTTAGTTGTCTTCATTGAAGTATCCATCTAGTATTTCTTTAGCTACTGGGGCAGCGATTACAAACCATTCGTTCTTACTGCCATGAGTTTTCCTCAGTAACTCATGTATCTCACTCTCTGCTTTACGCCTGTCATCGGTGTCATAAGCCTTTATCAAGATGTAATCCCTGTATGGGCTACCTGTCTGAAACTGCTTTAGCCTGTCCTCTGCGTCTACTGCCATGCCTATCTTAACCCAGCTAGGGTAAGCAGGGCTGTACAGGATGTACACTTGTCCTTGCTTTGAAGTCTTGTAGTTGTCTAAAGACTCAAAGGCTGCATCACCAAAGGACTTGTATTTTCCGGGCTTATGCAACGGGTGTGAGAGAGGTATATATTTACCATTGACCCACATCCTTGTTGAGTTAGCCTTTTTTCTCATAGGCTTAACGCAATTGTTACACTGTCTTCTATCTATCTCTTGCCAAGAAGCGATCCAATTATTGTTATTTAGCTCTACACCGCACGTTCTGCACTCCTTAGTGTGTCTCTGCCCAACTACTTCCAACTTTGTACTCTCCTGTGAGCTTACAGTTGAGTCCAAGTTCAATTCCTGCTGCTTCCAAGCAGGATACTGCGAGTCTTCCGTACTTGTCTGCTTGGTCTGATCTAACTTCTGCTTGTACTTCATCATGGATGTTCCCTACAAAGTAATAATCAAGACCCCATAGTTTAGCATACTCTTGTAACAAGCACAAGGCTTTTTTCATTACAATTGCACCCGCACTTTGGAGTAAGGTGTTCAAGGCTGCATGTTCTGACCTGATGTGTAGTAGCCTACCATCTAGTCCATTGATCCAACCCTGTACTGCCTCTTGACTAATTCTTCCTTTAAGATCTGCATATGCTGGGAGATTAGACATAAATCGCTCTCTAAGCAGTCTACCAGCGCCTGCGCCTCCTCCCGCCACCGTACCAAGTTTTGCGTCTCCAGCGCCGTACAGCAGCGCGTAGATGAAAGTTTTTGCTGAATCTCGTGATTCAAGTCCCGCAAGCTGCTGGTTAGCAGTATGGATGTCTCCTCCAATGACTTCATTCGTATAGTCCTCGTCGTTCATGTAATGGGCCAACATGCGTAGCTCTAGGCCACTAGCGTCAAAACCCACAAGTTTATAGCCGTCTCTAGCAATCCAGCACTGTCGGCATTCTTTGCCATACGGTGAGTATCCTGCCGGTACTTGGGCTAAGTTAGGTTTAGAGTGCGTCATCCTGCCGGTTACAGCGCCGTTGGTGTTAACGTAGCCATGCACTCTATCTGTCTCTGGGTCAGCTTCATCAACCCATGACTGTACCTGTGCTACACGTTTTTGTAACATCAGGTACTCAGCAATCAATGCTGCCTGTGGTATGTCCTTGACAGTAGACAGCACTGCTTCGTCTACCATTGGTTGACCTGTAGGCGTTAGCTTGCAAGGCTCCCATCCAAAGTCAATCAAGTACTCACCTATCTGCTGTCTTGAGCCAAGGTTAAATGGCTTCAATGCTCTACGCATAAAGGGAGACCTATCGCCTGACTGTTGTACCTGTTGGTATTCATCGTCGGTGAGTCCAACTTTAGACAGGCTGCCATCTTTTTTAGTCTTCGGCACTACCTGCTTAACGTCAACCCACTTGGGCTTGAATACTTTGTGTACTTCGTCCTCGACAACCAGCTTACGCTCCTTCAGGGTAGCAAGCAAGTCTATAGCATGTCGCATGTCCAAGAGCCAACCATTGCGTATTTGCTCCTGCATGATCCACTGTACCTCATGCTCAAGGTCAATGGACTCCTGCTTAAACTTACGTAGCTCTAGCTTTAGCTTGTTGTATGCCTTAGCTGTCACATGGACATCCTGCACACAGTAGTCAACCATTTCCTTTGACAGGCATGTCCAGTCATCATGGTCTCCTTTGCCGCCCCATACTGCCAGCTTATGACCACCTTCACGTTGGGGATTAGCAAGTCTTGATAACACCAAGGTGTCCCTGACTCTGCTTCTGTCCACTGTGATGTCCCATAGCTTATCCAGCACTGGTAGGTCAAAGCCTATCAGGTTATGCCCTACTACCGGGTAGTCTCCTGAGAGAGCCTGTGAGAGGCTGTCACGGGCATAGTGCTCCTGTATCTCACCGTCCTGCATAGTCACAGCTACCCATATGGTATCAGGGTCAAGACCATTCGTCTCTATGTCAAGGAACATAGGCTTATAGCTCATTGACTGCATCCTCCTTTGGCTTGCTAGTCTCTGACATTCTACCAGTAAAGTTATCGTACTTTAGGTAGCAACAAGCCCCTGTCAAACCTGAGTACCGATTCTTGAGAACACGCACCGTGGTTGTATTGCGTTTCTCAGGGTTATCGTCCTGCTGGTCACGTTCCAAGCCTATCACCATGTCGGATAGCTGAGCGATAGCCTGTGAGCCTCTTAGTTCACTTAGGCTAATCTGCCCACCGTCTTCATGTGCTTTGCCTTGGGTACGCTTTAGGTGTGACACAAGGAACAATCCTACGCCTAGCTCCTGCACCAGTGACCTTAGCTTGGTCATAATAGCGTCAATGGCTTTGCGCTCATCGGCGTTATCCTGTGCTGACACAACAATGGACAGGTGGTCTAGGAAGATCCACTTGCAGTCCAAAGCCTTAGCCATATACCTGACCCTAGCCAACAGATTGTCCTCGCTGGTGCTACCCCAATGGTCAAACAAGTAGTACCTGCCTGTGCCTAGAGTTTCCTCCCAGATAGGGAATGCCATGTCAGTGTCTAAGTCTTCCTCAAGGTGCAATGGGCAGTCAGCGTGTACCGACATGATTCCCAGTGCTGTCCTTGCTACATCTTCCTCCAAGGCTAGGATTCCAATGTTGTCCTCTGTGGCGTTTAGTAGGTAGTACTCTAATTCCCGCACCATCTGGCTCTTGCCCATACCTGACCCTGACGTTATCGTCACTAGCTCATATGGTCTAAAGCCTTTGGTGTAGACGTTCAAGCCCTGCCAAGGGTAAGGTATTGACTTTACCTTAATCTTGTTGGTCAAGGCATCCCACGTATCACTACCCTGAACAATGCCGTCAGGTTGATACACCTTGGCATTCCACCATGCGCCGGTAAAGTCTCGCACCTTGTTGGCTACTAACATTTCGTTAGCGTCCTTCAAGGGTAGCTTTACTATCTTTAGCTTGCTTGGTGAGAACAAGTCCTTGATGTCATCCACGGCCTGTTGGCCTGCCTTGTCAGTGTCAAAGCAAACCACCACGTTGTCATACCCTTCGAGGAAGTCTAGGTTTTCCTTTATCTCCTTAGCTGCTGATGATGCACCGTTACGCAATGAGACCACATCCCACTTACGCTCGAACATTTCAGACACGCTGAGAGCGTCTACCTCGCCTTCTGTGATGGTTATGTACTTACCCTTACCTTTGCACGTCTGTTGACCAAATAAGCCCACATTGGTGGTTATATCGCCTGTAACGTGAAAGTCTTTGGTTTTCACATGGCGTATCTTTGTGGCCTTTAGTTCGTCACTGTCGGTGCTGTAATATGGGTATATGTGCTTTGCTATCTCACCGGCAGCATTGTACTCCACCATGACACCGTACTTTCTACACGTCTCTTGGCTAAGTCTTCTGTCGGGTATAGCTGCAACAACACCTGATGATGTCATATCTTCCAATGGCCTCCTTGGTTGGGGCTGTAGTGTTACTACATTGCCATTTGATTGTTCGTGATGACCGCAACCTGCTGAAAAGCAATGCGCTGACCCGCTGCTATAGCGAGCCAGTGCATCTTTAGAACCACACTGGGGGCATGGTTCATGCCTTACAAACGGATCATCCTTGCCGTGGCTATAGCTCTGCATCTATCCCACTGCTGTCCTCGGCTACCTCTACAACCCTAATAGCATTCAGGTATGTAGGTGTGCCGTGTACAGGGTGCGGAGTGCCTGTTTTGTAGCTTAGGCGTACCACAGAACCCCGTGGGATGTTACCCACAAAGGGTTGATCGTTAGCGTCAATAACCTTGACGTTGAACTTACTAGCAAACTTGCGTTGCTTGTCTCCATTGTAGTCCTTCAGCTTTACACCTTGTTCAGACAAAATCTGTGCGTTTTCATCGTCCAAGGTTACAGTTAGGGTATACCGTCCTGTGTCCTGTCCGTTATACACCTCGGTGCTGTCCAAGTGAGCGAAAGCTGCTTTACCACTTACTACTGCCATGTTATCTACCTCTAAAGTTTACTTAAGTTTACTAAAGAGAACTTAAGACATATCATAATGATTAACATAATGTTTACCTTTGTTCTCTTTAGAGTACTAGTATAGCATTATTTTCCTTGTGTCAACCTCCTTACCTCTAAAAGTTTGTTATACAATTCTTGGACATCGTTATCTTGCACCTTTTGCTCCGGGAATCTAGCTTTGATCGACTCCACGTTGCACGGGTGACATAGATCACCTTTGTCGGTGTCCTCCATGAGTGCATCACATGCCTTGCATCGCATGTCAATGCACCTCCTGTGACTCATTGCCTATCAATTGCGCGTACATGGCCTCTAATTCGTCCGTGGGGCGACTTTCGAGGTCATCATGTAGGTAAGCACTGCACATGGCTAACATCTCGCTCACGGCCATTACGTTAAGCCTGTACTCACCTAGAGTATTCACAATTATGTCACGCCTTTGTTGCTCTGGGTCTGGTTCTTGGTCATCCGTCACGTCTTCCTGCCAGTATGTTGTACTCATTTGTTCATGCCTCGCTCTATTGTCATTACTTGGTCTATTAACTGTCTTTGCTTGTCTCTAAACTGTTTAGCAAAACCTACATTAAGGTTAGGCAACATTTTCTCAAACTTATCAGCCAGTTTCTCTGCTTCATAAATCGTTAAATATACTGTAACGCTACAGTCAGGGTACAAGATTATGTTAATTGGACTAATCCTGTTGTATTCTGAGTTAAACACTTGTTCCCATATACACACTGCAAACGACCTAGGCGCTAAATCTATGCTGACTGGTATCATTTCACCACCTCAGTTAGGCCATGCCAATCATTTATTCTTAAGCCTGCTAGCTTCCTGTCATGCGGTATATACCATGACCGTAAGCCAAGATGCAATCCAGTATAGCAGCGGCCTCTTGTGAGGCCATAGCGGGTCTTTTCTTTGCGTAGTCTGTAAATCATTGCTTTTTTTCCTTACGGGTTGTTTTCTTTTTGCCTGTGTAGCACGAGACGCATTTCAGCGCCTCATTGTTTTTTACCATTAAATCTATGCGCTTGAGTGTACCACAAGTGTTGCATGGTTGCACTGTCATAGTTCTATCACTCTCTCAATGTCATAGATAATTTTCGATAACCTGTTGGCACGTTCCAGCAAAGATTGTGCAAGCAATACAGCTTCTTTTTCGTTAACCGCTGACACTGTAAGTTCTACAGTTACGCCATAGTCCTTCAATTCAGGTTCGTATAGTTCATCCTGTAACGCCTCAATTGCCGCAGCGTCTGCGCGTTCTCGTGCTGCATCAATGCCGCCAATGACTTGCCCTAGTGTATTGAATAAATCCATAGTCTTTTGTTCCTTTAGTTAGTGAGTCCTATTAGCATAGCCCAGACAATCCAAACAAACAAGACCCCAGACAGCATGATGCTGCCATTGGTTGTTGCCCTATAGATTGCTTCCTGTCTTCTTTCTTCTTCCCTTTCTTCGCGTATGGTCTTTGTGTAGTCTTTTTTCATTGCTTTAGGTCTCCCCTAGTGAATCCAAAGCGAGCCAAGGATTGCACAAGGTGACGTTCTAAAACCTCGGCCTCGCTTATTTCTTCCTTTGTCCTTCGTTCTATGTCGCTGTGTGCTATCTGTAGTCGCATGTCGGGCAATTCTTCGCGGAAAAGTCTTATGTTAAAGAATGGCCCAGCGACGCTATCTACTGTCTCAATGGTGGCGAATGTGTCGCCTGTGGTGTTTGTTGCGGTTCTTATCATGTCAAAAGTTCCCTTGTTGTTGTATTCTGTTTATCCGTCGATGCTGGTCTGATATACACTTTTGGAAGTATTCAACCTCCAACGGTGATGGGTTTACCTTTTCTGCTAGTGTTTTCTCTAAACCGTAAAGCACCGCTAGTTCAATGTCCACCATGTTTTGGATATATTTTGCTTCTTGTTCCGCTGTTGTCATGTTTACTTTTCCTTTTGTTGTTAAATGTTAATCGCTGGCACTAATGCCGTGCTGAAGTTTGCCGCCCTAGTGCCGTGCACTGTAATGGCTACAGATTGCTTTTTACCATCACACAAGCCACATTGCAAGCATGACAAGCCTTGGCTGTCTGATAGGCACTCAACCTCACCGGACATGAGAGAATCACCAGCCATTGCTACCCTGAAAGTCTGAAAGCCTTGTTGCTGGTATTTTGTGGCCTGTCGTGGACTATCGGCGCTGACCATGCATAAAGACGCAATGCGAGCATCGAAAGCCTTGTGCCTAGCTTGGTGAGTGTATCCAGTGTGACCGATGCAAAGGTCAGTGATTGTCTGCCATACAGTAAATGGTGCCGCTGCAGGGTCGCCATATGCGCCTAAACGTACCTTACGACCGGCAAACAATGCAGCATGGTCTGCCATGTTAAACGCGGGATACTTGCCAGCTTTATAGGTGCGATATACTGCCGCTGGTGCTTGCCCGATGTTAACGTAACACGCACCACCAGTGCTTTGTCTGTGGACACAATTGCCACAAATGGATGAGTCTGCGCCAAGTTCTAAGGCTTCTAGTGGATGCATGTCCGACCTTATAATCCACGTCTGCACCATGTCACCGGTCTTGGCATTGGAAGACTTGAGCGTAGCGATAACGGCTATTGGTGCGCCGTCTAGTACGCTTGGGCCTTCATACAGTACAACACCATTTAGCTTTGGTGCTGCTTTTACTTTGATTCTTGCGCCTAGTAGTTTAGTCATTGTTTATTTCCCTAGTCTGCGGTTAATTTCCATATGGCAATAGTGTATCTCATCGGCATATTGTCCCCATTTTGGATTACCGGGCATTGCTGCCATAGCATCGCGACAATCTTCTATGATATAGCGCAAAGATTCGTTGGACAATGTTTTTACTTTTGCCATGTATTGAGTGTGCCATTGTCCGCTGTTGTCTGTATATGCTGCCATGTTTGCTCTCGTTTTGTTTAACTTGAGGCCATGATGCCGGAGCACTAACACAAAGACAAGAAGTTTCTTAGATCATTTGGTTATAATCAATTGGGTGCTTATGCCTACCTGTGAAAACCTTAGTGCTACTATATAGGTACACACTCTCAAGTTCTCTCAAGTACACTCAAGCAAACCGTTAGACTACCTCGCGCCCCTAAGTCTAACTGTTGTACTCTTTAGCGCACCTTAGTCTAACTGTTGGGCTTAGTGGCGCGCCTTAGTCTAACTGTTGTACTCTGTGGTGCGCCTAAGTCTAACTGTTGTAGTCTGTGGTGCGCCTAAGTCTAACGGTTGGGGCATGGGGCTAACGATAAAGGTACGGGGGGCCGCTGGCGCTGCTGTTAATTATTGTAGTAGGCACTCAGGTTCTCAAAAGTAAAAATTAGAAAACTACAGTAAAATAATAAAAAAGTAAGTAATTACTAACTTATGTAACCTCTTGAATACACAAGAGAAATAGAAACTTAGATCAAGTCAAGAAAATAACAGTAAAAAGTACTTGACAAATGCTAAAAAATATGCTATAATAAATAGGTATTCTTAGATAGCTTAAGGTAAATACATTATGGATAATCAAGATGATCCTCCTAAGCAGCAAGATGCGCACAACGGAGTTGTTAAGCGTAAGCGAGGTAGACCAAGGAAAGGAGAGATAGTCAATAAGACTAGTGGCTCTAGAGGTAAGGTAGGTAGACCTAAAGGTGATGCTTCAATTATCAATGAGTATAAAGCTAGGATGTTAGCTAGTCCTAAGTCTCGTAGAGTACTAGATAGTATATTTGATGCAGCACTTAATGATGACCATAAGAATCAAGCAGCAGCTTGGAAGCTAGTTATGGATCGTATGCTGCCCTTGAGTTACTTTGAGAAAGATAGTGCCGGTGGGCGCTCAGCAGTATCCATTACAATCTCAGGTATAGGTAGTGGCTCAGTTGAGACTGATGTTACACCTAATGACCCTATAGAAGGAGAATACACAGATGTTTAAGTACTTCAGTAGGAATGAGTTTGTATGTAAAGAAACAGGTGAGAATGAAATTGAGGATGAGCTAATCTTTGCCTTAGATGAGCTTAGAGAGCACTGTGGTTTCCCTTTTGTAATCACAAGTGGCTATAGATCACCTGACCATCCTATTGAACTAAAGAAAAAGACTCCCGGTACACATGCACAGGGTATTGCAGCAGACATAGCTGTATCCTCTGGGCTACAAAGGTACACTATAGTAAAGAATGCTGTTAAGTTAGGCTTTACTGGTATTGGTGTAGCTGGTGGCTTTGTGCATGTAGACATTAGAGCTACTGATGCACCTGTAATGTGGACATATAGTTAGTGAACACTAACAAAGACTACCTAAAGACTTTAGCACAACAAGAAGATCTAAACTGGGACGGTGATCCTGAGTTAGACGTAGAGTATGAGTGTGTAGAGGAAAAAGATCTTGATGAGTATGTAGTCAAGTGGTTTTATGACTAATCTTAACATACAACTACTGGATTGGCAAAAGGAAGTCTGGTCATCCGACACCAGATTCAAGATTGTAGCTGCCGGTAGACGTACAGGTAAGTCCAGACTAGCAGCATGGATGTTGATAGTCAATGCTCTACAGGCAGACAAAGGCCATGTGTTCTATGTAGCTCCAACACAGGGACAGGCCAGAGACATCATGTGGCAAACACTATTGGAGCTGGCGCACCCTGTTGTAACCTCTAGTCACATTAACAACCTACAGATTAAACTGGTCAACGGTGCAACCATAAGCCTTAAAGGTGCCGATAGACCTGAGACCATGCGTGGTGTATCACTAAAGTTCCTAGTGATGGACGAGTACGCAGACATGAAGCCAGAGGTTTTTGAGCAAATCCTTAGACCTGCCTTGGCTGACCAAAAGGGTGCTGCGCTGTTTATTGGTACGCCTATGGGCCGTAATCACTTCTACGACCTGTACAAATACGCAGAGCTAGGTGACGATGAGTCCTATGAGTCATGGCACTTTACAAGCTATGACAACGAGTTGTTAGACCCAGACGAGATTGACCTAGCTAAAAAGTCTATGTCATCCTACGCTTTCCGTCAAGAGTTTATGGCATCCTTTGAAGCCAGAGGCTCAGAGATGTTTAAGGAAGACTGGGTTGTGTTTGATGAGACACCTGACATAGGTGACTACTACATCAGCATTGACTTGGCTGGCTTTGAGGACGTAAGTAAGAAAAGAACTAAAAACTCTAAGCTGGATGAATCTGCAATTGCAGTAGTGAAGGTCAACGAAAACGGCTGGCACTTAGAGAACATCATACACGGTAGGTGGGACTTAGCGGAGACAGCTAGGAAGATATTTGAGGCTGTGCGGGACTACAGGCCCATTAGTGTAGGCATAGAGCGTGGTATCTCTAAGCAGGCTGTTATGTCACCATTGATGGACATGATGAAGCAGAACGGTAGATTTTTTGTTGTGGAAGAACTAACCCACGGCAACCGTAAAAAGACAGACAGAATCATGTGGGCACTACAGGGTAGATTTGAGAACGGTCAGATTACCTTGGGCAAGGGTGAGTGGAACAGTAAGTTTTTAGATCAACTGTTTCAGTTTCCTGACCCATTGACACATGATGACCTTGTAGATGCTTTTGCGTACACAGACCAACTAGCTAAAGTAGCCTACAGTTATGACTTTGAGATTGATGATCTTGAGGTCTTGGACGTTGTAACAGGATATTAATATGGCAAAGTCAAGAGTCAATGAAGCCGGTAATTACACCAAGCCCACTATGCGTAAGAACCTATTTAATAAAATCAAAGCAGGTGGCAAGGGTGGTAAGCCCGGACAATGGAGTGCGAGAAAAGCCCAGATGTTGGCAAAAGAGTACAAAGCCAAAGGTGGAGGATACAAATAATGAAGGGTGTATCACACTATACCAAAGAAGGCAAAGAATGGAAAGGCAATACTCACAAGATGCCAAACGGACAATTGCATACGCATAAGTCTCATGGCAAGACCAGTCAACGCTTGTATCACTTCAAAGAACTAAGCAAGACTGCACAAAAGAGAGCTAAATAATGGCTCTTTCTAAGTCACAACAGTCCTTAAAGAAGTGGACTAAGCAGAAGTGGCGTACAAAGTCAGGGAAGCCTAGCACTCAAGGCTCAAAAGCTACAGGTGAGCGTTACTTACCAGAGAAAGCAATCAAGTCTTTGTCGGCTAAAGAGTACGCAGCTACCACCAGAAAGAAAAGAAAAGACACAAAAGCCGGTAAACAGCACAGTAAGCAGCCTAAACGCATTGCTTCTAAAACTAAACGCTCACGTTAAGGGTAAACAGTATGGATTATGGCGACAACGATGTTCTATCTAGCGATGAACACCTAGAAAACTGGGTAATGGCTAAGTGTGACTCGTGGAGAGACCACTATGAGTCTAATTATGCGGAAAGATTTGAAGAATTTTACCGTTTGTGGCGGGGAATCTGGGCAGCAGAGGACATGGAGCGCAAAAGTGAGCGTTCACGTATCATTTCCCCTGCATTACAGCAGGCGGTAGAGTCTAGTGTAGCTGAGATTGAGGAGGCCACCTTTGGTAGAGGCAAATACTTTGATATTACGGACGAACTTGGCGATGCTGAGTCGCAAGATGTCGTGTATTTACGGCAAAAACTGCATGAAGACTTTGAAAAAACACAGATTCGCAAGCAAGTAGGCGAATGTTTGATTAACAGTGCAGTATTTGGCACTGGTGTAGCTGAAGTAGTGCTAGAGGAAGTCAAAGAAATGGCTCCTGCTACACAACCTATCATGGACGGACAGCTACAGGCAGTAGGGGTAAACGTCACAGACCGCACAGTAGTCAAGCTGCGCCCTGTAATGCCACAGAACTTCTTGATTGATCCTGTAGCAACCACCATACAGGACGCTGTAGGAGTCGCTGTAGACGAGTTTGTTCCACGACACAAGGTGCAACAGCTACAGGAAGAAGGTGTCTACAGGGACGTGTACGTAGGTCAGGCGGCTAGTGACTATGACTTAGAGCCAGACCAAGACCTTACAAGCTACGACGAAGACAAGGTACGCCTAACTAAGTACTACGGTCTTGTACCTCGCTACCTCTTGGAGATTGGCGAAAAGGAAGCAATGCTTGACGATGATGAAGACATTGCAGACATTGAAGTAGAGGAACCAGAGAAAGACGAAGATGCAAGCTATTACGTCGAAGCTATTGTGGTTGTGGCTAATGGAGGCATCCTGCTAAAGGCAGAAGCTAATCCATACATGATGCAGGATCGTCCTGTAGTAGCCTTCCCTTGGGATGTAGTTCCCGGTAGGTTCTGGGGCCGTGGTGTGTGTGAAAAAGGCTACAACAGCCAGAAGGCGCTTGATACAGAGCTACGGGCACGTATTGATGCCCTAGCCCTAACCGTGCATCCAATGATGGCTATGGACGCTACACGGCTTCCTAGAGGCTCTAGGCCAGAGGTACGCCCCGGTAAGATCATCTTAACCAATGGCGACCCTAAGACTGTACTTAATCCATTTAACTTTGGTCAAGTCAGTCAGATTACTTTTGCACAGGCAGCGGAACTACAAAAGATGGTTCAGATGTCTACAGGCGCTATTGACTCCGCTGGTATTCCCGGCAGTATCAACGGTGACGCTACGGCTGCTGGTATCAGTATGTCCCTTGGTGCAATCATCAAGCGTCACAAGCGCACCTTGATTAACTTTCAACAGTCCTTCCTGATTCCATTTGTTAAAATGGCTGCTTGTCGTTACATGCAGTTTGATCCTGAGAACTATCCTGTCAAAGACTACAAGTTTAACACTACGTCTACCTTGGGCATCATTGCTCGTGAGTACGAAGTAACACAGCTAGTGCAACTGTTGCAAACCATGCCAGCAGAGTCTCCATTGTACAACACGCTAATTCAGTCAATCATTGACAACATGAACCTGTCTAACCGTGAAGAACTAATGGCTAAACTACAGCAGGCAGAGCAAGCATCACAGCCTACACCTGAGCAACAGCAGATGCAACAAGCGGCTGCACAGGCACAGATGGCCTTCCAGCAGTCCCAGACAGCAGCACTCAACGGTCAGGCACAGGAGTCTCAGGCTAGAGCGCAGAAGATTGCTGTAGAAACACAGCTTGCACCACAGGAGCTACAGATTGACCAGATTAAGGCAGTCACGGCTAACCTGAAGGCAGGAGACCAAGAGGACAAGGAGTTTGAGCGTCGAATGAAGATTGCTCAGACATTCTTGAAAGAAAAAGAGATTGACTTAAAGAATCAACCTCAACAGCAACCTATGCAACCCCAGCAACCCCTTCAACTAAGACAAGGATAAATTGATGGTAGTTACACGCACAGAGCTAATGCAGATTGTAGATCAAGTTAACAAGAAGTTTGAAGAACTAGAGTCTAAAATCAAAGAGCTTGAAGCCAAGAAGCAGCCGGTTAAGAAGCCAGCACCAAAGGCGGCATAATTATGGCAACACGACGAGATAAACCTATACGCAAGACTACAGGCAAAGGCGGTAACTATCGTTCTACTAAGTCTGGCGCAGGCATGACTGAGAAAGGCGTTAAGGCTTACAGAGCCGCTAACCCCGGCAGTAAACTAAAGACTGCTGTTACAGGTAAAGTTAAAGCAGGCAGTAAAGCTGCTAAGCGACGTAAATCTTACTGTGCTAGGTCACTAGGGCAGCTAAAAAGAAGTTCCGCTAAAACTAGGAACGATCCTAACTCTAGAATTAGACAAGCTAGACGCAGGTGGAAATGTTAATTGTCTACAGGAGAGATAATTATGCCCGGATACGGTATGGGATACGGTAAAAAAGCAATGAGCGGCAAAAAGAAAAAGAAGCCGATGACTCAACAGAAACGCACGGGTACTCGTAGAGGCCGATAATGATAATTGAATCGGTTGCAGCCGCTTCAGCCATCTTGTCGAGTTTGAATGGACTCATAAGGACAGCTAATGAGTCTGGGCAAGGTATCCAGCAGCTTATGGGTACTATTAGTGACTTTGGTGAAGCCCTAACAAACTTTGAAGTAGAGCGAAAGTCCAGTACATTCAAGCCTCTTAGTCAGAGTGAGATTTTGAAGCTTACCCAGATTAAAAAAAGCTATGAAAGATACTGGAAGGACGTTCACGATCTACTTCTTGTAGCAGACCCTGAGACTTTAGAAGCCTTCAAAAAAGCTAAGGCAGAACAAGAGCAAGCTAGACAGCAGCACTTGCGCCTTATAGCTCGTAAGAAGAAAGAAAGAGAAATACTAATGCAGCAAGTTGCAATAGGCTCTCTTGTGTTTGTAGTAGGTGCTGCGGTTGCAATTGGTGCATTATCTATAGTAATAAAAACATTTAGTTAAAAAAACGCTTGACAAATACGAAAAAGTATGATATAATGTATATGTACTTTACGTACAAAGTATTCTTTAACAAAGGTAAAAT
>Ga0208767_1001961_pt1 | contig 15873 bp, 17 predicted proteins | sample VirMetDEL_Mar_21_FD_184514 | JGI IMG/M metagenome (GOLD analysis project Ga0208767, IMG submission 184514) | Aqueous microbial communities from the Delaware River and Bay under freshwater to marine salinity gradient to study organic matter... | ecosystem: Environmental > Aquatic > Marine >... | reverse complement strand
AGACCCATGTCTTTGATTTTCTCTTCAAGTTTACCTTTGAGGTAAGTGTTTCTTTTTTGAGACACCGCTTTTGCCATTGGGTTTTGACCTGACATAAGACCAACAGAATCAATTCCTTCCGTCTTACCTTTGAGAGCATCAATAATGCGATCGTATTTTGAGGTTTTCTCTCTTTCGGTCAAAAGCATTGAAGGCTCACGATTTTCCGTAAGCACCTCATTGATCATACCTCTAAGGACTTCTTTTGTTAATTTCATTGTAATCTCCCAAAAACATAATTTTCTAACACTAAATAGTAAGTTTCGCCCTCAATATTGATTTCTTGAAGCATTCTTCTTTCAGTTACAATACGATCGACAACCTCGCCATAGAACTTAGAGTCCTTGGCGATAGACACCACCTCGCACACTACATGGAGTGATTGAGGTGGCTTGAAGTCGTCGGGCATTAATAACTGAACTGTATCGTGGTTTTGAGAAATTGGTTCCTCAATGGGATAAACCAATAGATGACGGTTTTCTGGTATTAATGACATTATTCCTCCTATACTTCGCAAGTGTCATTTGAACAAAACTTGGTTCCCGTTCCGCCTTCATTGGTATCAATTCGTTGGATTGGGGTAACATTTTTTATCATGTCCTCGTATTGTTCTTTGGTGATTGGCTCGTATGGAGCCTGTTCGTATCCGGTTTCCTCATAGCGAAGAAAAGACACGGCCTTGAGACGGGTCTCGTACATTTCCAAGGCATCTTTGATTTGATGTGCTTCCTCGGGCTTGAAAGTAACGGTGATTGATACTGAATTATCGGCCCAATAGTGCTGATATTGAGCAGCAATCTCCAACTGCTCCCACATGCTTACGTCACGCTTTCCCTTGACAAAGTGTGGCTCCTTTACCGGAAATTCAACACAAAGAGTGTTTGGAGAGTACTTGTCGTCCTCAATACGGTAACCTGCCTCACGAAGCGGCTGGATCAATTGCGAGTCCTTTGCGAAGCGAATGCGACGGATGTAATACTCGTCCTCTGGGAAGTGAATGCCCGGAGTTGAGCCGTTAAGAAGCGACACGGTGCCCGATGGCTTGATTGAAGTTGTACGAACCGATCTTGGAATACAAAGCCAGTCTGAATATTCTTCATCAAGTTGCTTTACATGCTCGTATGCATTGTCGCACCACTTATACATTTCACGACGACCAAACTTATTGAAGGCTTGGACTACTCCGGTTTGTGAAAGTCCGATTCGGCGGTTTTTAAGCATAAGAGCATTAGTCTCCGGCCAATGAGTATTTGCAAGTGTCACGGTCTTTCCGTAAAGATATGCAATTTTTAATGTTCTTAGATAATCCTCGTAAGAATCATGCTTGGCGGGGTAAGTCTCTACAAGACAGCATAGCTCGCCATCTTCCAATTGTTGTTCAACACAAGGATTGAAGCCCATAACTTTAAGATCATCATCACGATAGCCATCTTTCATTCGTCCACGGGTGCGAGCATTCTCAAGCCAAATGTAGCCGGGCTCTCCATTCTTTTGTGATTGACCAGCATGCCATGTATAATCCATGCCAACACGAGCTTCAAAAGAATTATTTGATCCCCAGCGGTGAGAGTACAATTTCTCTTGATCATTCTTCATTGTAAGATATTGCATGTCATCGTGCTGACCCAAAGCAAGAGCAGCAGAACGACGTACGTTGCCTGCAACAACACAACGACCAATAAGGTTTTCAGTGTCAACAATTGAAACCGAATCAATTTCTTTGCCGATAAGCGGCGTGTAAAGTTCTTTAAGCGAATCATGTAATTCCTTTAGCGGGCCATAGCCCGAAGCAGTTCCCCCGAAGCCTTTGATTTCCTCTCCAGCACCTCGGATGACCGAGTAGTCAAATTGGGGAATTTTTTTGCCGAAGAAAAATCCGTCGAGAAGGATTTGGACCGACTTGACCCAACCCTCACGAGAATCGGAGATAGTATATAGTTCTTCTGTATACTCTGGTTCTCGGATAGTGCATGTACCTGCGCCGAGAGTATCGAAACCAACTCCAATCCCAACCATGAGAGCATCCATCATCCATGCGAATATATAGCCGCCCTTTGTTGAGATCTCACGGGTTGAACGGAAAGCACAATTGAAAAGTCCTGCACCTGTTCGTTCGTAGATGAATTTGGTTCCCATCATCCATAGACCACGGCCCGGTGGAGTCCACTTAAGAGTGAAAAGTCGCTCGTAAGCATCCTTTGCGGTTCGCTGTGCTTTTTGGTCATTCCATTCCAAGCCAAGAGCATGGACGTGACGCTTCTGAATATCAAACATACCTTCGATAACACGACGACAGGTTTGATACCATTCTTCTGTTCCTTCCGCTCCTTCTGTGAATTCATTGAGGCGGCGAGCATAGGTGCGTTTGAATGTAATATACCCAACCGGTCCCCATGGAACTTCTCTTTCTTTGTATTGACTGATGAATGTATCCGAAAGCTTGAACTTGCGAACATTCACTTCGCTTATCTTAAACATTTAGTACTCCTATTACTTGTTTAATAAATGTGAATATTTATTTTTGATGTGTTCTTTGGCATTAGCGACAGGGTTGGCTCGTTGTTCCTCCAACTCGTCTTGATCTTCAAGGATCTTTATGCAGACATTCGCTGTGTCCATAAATATGGGTAAAACCAGACCATCGGGACCATTTCGGTTCTTCGCAAGGAAGATACGACCCATGTTGGCTTTCTTGTCTTCAATTGTTCGAGACACAGTGAAAATAAAATCTGCGACAAAGCATTTGTTGAATGCCTCCGATATTGCTTCCATCGTGATGACTTCAGCGTTTAGCCCAGACCTATTGGTTTGTGAAGCGGTCCAGATAGGACATTCCATGGATTGGGCGATTCCACGGAGTTCTTCGTAAAGTGATTCTAATTCGTGTCGCTTCTCGGAACGACTCTTGACTGGTCTCAATAAGTCAGCATAGTCCACGATAATCATATCGGGATGTATTCCTCTCTTTTTAAGTTTCTCGAGGTGATTTTTGATTGATTGAGTTGTTGCTGACTTAGTGGGATATTCTTTAACTATGAGCGACCCTTCAACATCAGAGATTTGTTCAAATATCTCCTCTTTGTTGTGCATCAGATCGTTAAGCGGAATGCCAGTCATACAAGAGTCATAACGAGAACCGACAACGGTATCTGCTAATTCTAATGTGTAATGTACTACGGTTTTACCTTCTTTGAGTGCTTGGGTGCCTAGATGGACAAGGACCATTGATTTACCAGCGCCAGTAGGAGCAATAACCACACCAAGTTCGCTGCGCCCAAGGCCGCCTTTACACAGCCCATCCATTCGTTCCCATCCTGTTGAAATTGGGTTTCGGACTTTGATCTCGAACCTACGTTCAAAATCAGCCATCCAGTCATGACCGAAGTTGTTATCAGAACCAAGTTTAAGAGCATCGTTAATTACCTTTGAAATTTCGTCAAATGACGAGGACTTTAGAAGACCAACTGACTTCATCATCGCTTGCTTTAGAACTTGCTTGCGACAGAAATCCATTGCTGTATCTTTAACAAATTGAGCGCCCTCTACCTTTCCGGAGAGGACTCGTGTGTAATAATCTCGCACTTGCTTCTGAACAGCATCATCGTATTCTGTGATGCCAGACTTGAAGATTGTTGCGAGTATTTCATAAGTAGGATGAACTCCATATTTGTGACGATAATCTAAGATTGTCTGAACGAAAACTTGAAGGTATTTCACCTCAAGAAATTGAATGTCGAGGACTTCTGTGATTTGATCGCAGAAGGGACGATCCTCAAGCATTAGTTGGCAAAGTTTCTCTTGGAAACTCTTACCGAACTTGGAAAAGTTGTCTGTTTGTGTTTGCATGTTTGCTCCAATGTATATAACTATTATAACATATTATAAAAGGAATGTCAAGTTATTTTTTTCTTTTTTGTAGTCTCAAAAAAAGAAAACGCCCATTTGACCGAGGCGTTTTTGTAATTTCTCTAAGATGTCGTTTATTGCTAACTCTTAGAACTATTGGATTTTCTGATAGTTATTATTTCATGAATAGTTGAACCATAACTATTGTAAATGCGAGGAGAGTGCAGATTATTGTTTTTAGGGTAAATGGCGACTCTGCTAAGAAATACCACGTCATCAAAGGAAACGTGACATAAGAAACAGAGAACGCCAAAAACCTTGAGGTCCATAGTTGTGGAGTCCAATCCATTATGTGCTTTGTGCCATAAAGATAGCACAATCCTGTTGGAATTGATATCAAACAGCAAAGCAAAATTGGATGGTCTTTCCACCATTCAGATACGAATTGTAGATTTGTTGTGAACCAAGAGAGCGTATGCCCTAAAACGTAAAATGCTAATCCAAATAATAAGGATTTACTCAACGTACACCTCTCTTACGGGAGATCTGTTGAAAAGATCAACGGTTTCTGTTTTTGTGTAAGGAAGTTGCTGGTAAGCTTTGATTTGCAAATAGCGCGGTGTTGTTTCTTCGCAAGTCCATTGATAATCGTAATCCCACTGATCGCTATCTCCGAACGTGATGATAGGCTCTACGCAAGAAACGAGAATAGAAATTAAATAAGATTGCATGGTTGTGTCCTCCGGCTATAATTATGTCGCAATTCTTCTAAACGCCGCATAAAGATCATCAAATCTGTAAGCAACAAATCCGTCAGCGATCGTCATCTTTTTGATGTCTGTTATGTTGACTTTTGGTTGGAATTCTGTAACATTAAACATTATCTGTTTTAAGGTCAGAGGCGATATAATTGGATTATATAGTTGCATGATACCATAATTAGATTGTATTAAAGAAGAATGCTCGATAATCTTTTTATGACAAGAGAGAGTCTTTGGTACTTGTCGGCAGTGTTCAACAAGAGACTGACAAGTTTGACTTTCTGACTCAGCCATAAAAGGAAAACGTTTTTTAACTGTCCCAAGCCCAACACGAGGAACGCCTTTAATGTTGTCCGATGCATCCCCTGCGATTGCTCTAGCAAGGGCAAAATTATTGGGATGAATACCATATTCAGAAACAATACTATCTTCGGTAACAATTGTATCTTGAATTGGGCGGTAAAGAGTGGTCTCCTTGTTACAGAGTTGGAGGAAGTCTTTATCAGACGAAACAACGAGTTTACTACGTCCTCTGTAATGACTTGATCTTGCGAGAACAGCGACCACATCATCTGCTTCAATTCCGTCAACCATGATTTGTATAACTGGCATTTCATTAAGATACTCTACTAACCTGTAAAATTGATATGCTTTATTTTTTTCTTGTTCCTCGGGGGATAGTTCGTACATTCTTCGGTTAAAGCGGACCGGAGAGCGACCTTCTTTGTAGTTTTTGTTTTGGGCTTTGCGCCGCTGGCTTCCGCCTTGTCCGTCCCAACAGATTACAATTTCATCTGGCTGGAACATTCGGACAACCTTTTGGAGAGATTTGAGGAATCCCATACAACCTCCGAGTGGTCGCCCTTTGGAATCAATCGTTGGGTTTACGATGTAACTCCGGATGAACATATTAAGTCCATCAATTAGCATTATGTCATGTTTCATTGTGCCTCCTGTTAATGAAATCTTTCAATTGTTTGTTGAGATCTTTGTCTTTATCTAACAATGTGCCATGTTCTTCTAAAAACTTCCAAGATATTTTTGGATCATTTTGTTTGGTACTATGGTCAACTGATTTATCAAGCTGTTGTATATCCTCAATAGCAAAGCCGCCTTTTATTAAATGCTCTCGCATCTTTTTGTATTTTTTGGTACCAATTCTACCAGCATGGCCATTGGCAACCTTATTCTCTATCTTTGAAAAGAAAGGCTTAAGATCATCCCAAGTACAAATGATGTGGTCCGTAAATTCAAAACCATTGTCGTTCTTATTAAATTTAGAAAAAATAAATACAGAGTTTTGCTGCCAATCTTTTATTTTAGCTATACCAAAATCTCTAGCGGTTGAAACTTGGTTTTTCTTTGAATCACATGATTTACATTCAACAAAATGTCTTTGGTCGCTTACAACAATCCAGCCATCTGGTTTGTATTTGTTTCCTCTGCCATTTGGATCCGGTGTTAAACCGAAAATTTGAATTTGCTTGTTCTCTCGAGAATCATCTTGAGTAGATCTCATTATTCCTCCTTTTTGGTTAGAAATTCGCCTGCTTTCCACAAGCCACCAGAAAGAGCTACTAAGATACAAAATTCAATAACGAAACCAAGTAAAAGTATTGCGATGTCTGTGGTTTGCTGCGGCATGAATAAGCGTAAAACTACGCCAAAACAACCAAGAGCAAAAATAGCAGAGAATAAATAACATATAACTCCGAAAAAGTATTTGATAATTTTCATTGTGCCTCCTAATGATGTATATAATGTAACATGCCCCAAGACATTTGTCAAGGGGCATTAATTGTTTTTTATGAATTTTGTTTTCTAGAAAGCGAAACAAGTATAAATACTTCTTCCGTCGACATCTTTCACAAGCGAAACCTGAAGAGCATTGAGTTGATTCAATTGTCGCTGAAAAGCATCTTCTCTATGGTCTATCCTTCCACAGACCCAAGTAAAGGCATTCGCTCTTGCTTCAGGTATAAGAGCATCATAAATTTTATCTCCGGCTAATACACATAGGGCCAAGGCAATGGTTGCCAACATAAAAGATTGAAATTTTTTGTTTATCATTTTTTCCTCCGTGATTAATGATGTATATAATGTAACATGCCCCAAGACATTTGTCAAGGGGCATTGAAAGAAAAATGAAAATAAAGTTGTTTTATTGTTGTTCGAACCACTGAACTGATACAGCACCTGCTACGGCACCACTGGTTTTTATTGCAATTAAGAGTGACCGCCCTACTCCGAAAAGGATTTCAAGATTATCTAAGTTTTCTTGAACTGAATTATTAGGACCGACAATCGTTTCGTAAAAAGGTGTAAGATTGGCTATATTGACTATTGTATCGTTATCTGGATCCAAATCAGCATAGCTTACAATACTATTGTCCTGATCTATATATTCAAAATTTACATCGCCAGCGTCTATTGTGGCATCCAAAAAGAAGCCTATTGTGAGTGTTTTGGATGTGCTTTCATTTGAACCAGCAATCCTCAAGATGTCAAATTCGCCAAAACAACTTTGATCACGATGAACCCGATTTGTTTTAAGGATACCAAGAGGCACATAGGTTAATTCATTTATACCAGAAAATTGGAAACTTTTTGCATACTTTGGATCAAGCTTTCGAACATCACCTTCAATAAAAGCAGCCATTGAAGCAGTCTTCAATACCTTTGAGGTGGTGCCGCCATTTATATTCGTTGACGTGAGTAGACAAGAAATGTTTGGGTTTTTCAGAACAGGTGTAGTTCTGTTATTAGCATTTTTTATAATATGAAAAGGAAAAAACTTTCCTGTTTCTGGATCCTCAATAGAAAAATTGGAATTACCAAAACCCAAATACTGATATTCTATCTGGAAAATATTGCCCTTAGATGTATCCAAAATCATACCACTTGGGCCCGTTCCATCAAGCCTATCTATATTAAAAGAGCTTGAGGGTATGAAATCATTTGTTTGATTCTCTCCTGCTTTTACTTGTGTGAAACTTCCAACGATGCTAGCACCGGCGACAGAATAAGAACCTGTTGAAGTTGTGTTAGATCTCGCTGATATAAAATAAACAGATCCACTATTAGCATCAGCTAAAAAACCGCCAGCGGTACCACCTATTTGTGAATAATCTGCTAATGCAATCTGATAAGCCGTCGTCTCAGGACTCGAGTTTCCTGATACTGGTACTGCAATCGACTCACCATTTAGGGTCACCGTAACATTTCCGGTGGTTGCACCAGTGGTAATATCTAATCTCCTAATCTCTCTTTGTCCTGTGTTTGAATGAAGAACTCCAAAACTTGTTCCAAAATAACCAATAAAATAGCCACATTCGGCTGTTCCTGTTCCAAGAAACATAGCATTTCCAGAGACTGGTGTGTCAAAGAGAGCAGTTGCTCTAAAAGCGCTTCCTTGACCGGGTCTATATTTTAATCCTCTTCGCAATTGTATTGTTGCAGATCCATTCGGATCTGTTCCGCTTGTGAGAATACACAAGCCTTCATTTGTTGTAACAGTAGACCCTAGAAATGATGAGGTAGTAAATGTTTGGTCTTGTATACCATAAACAAAATCTCCTTGTGCTTGTGCCTGTAGAGTGATTGTCTCAACACCTCCAAAAACACCGGTTGGCGATTCAATTTCTACCTTTGTTGAATTTCCAGTGCCTGAGCCAGTACCATCTTTTAATTTAGTAAATCCCATTATCCTATCCCCGCAGAGCCAGACCAATTATTGGGTAAGTGAGTATTTGTAATTCCAGTCAAACCAGCAACTACAGACCCAGTAGCCTCAAATGTATTATCAGACATAAGAAATATTTTTGTTACCCTAAACTCTGCTGTGAAAGATTCACCATTATCGAGAACAACATAATTGTTTGCCTCAACTGCATTAATTCCATTCTCAGAGAAACCAAATCTAAATGGGCGGCTTTGTTGCGACGCTGGAATAGTATTGGTAACCACAATGAAACGAGTTACATTGGGGAACTGAATTACTTTTGGCGTACTTCCAGAAGCTGGAATAGTCAAAGAAGAAGTTAGGTAAGGAATACTGCTGATTTGATAAGACCCAACATTCCCTAGACCATTTGTATAATGAAAACTATTACTCACAATATATAACTCTTTTTATAAATAGCAGATCATTCTTGTTTTTCAAGTTCAATCATTGCTTTTACGAGAGCGGCTGCTTCTTTCTTTACTTCACGGAGAGCCTTGCGGACTCTCGTCCCTGCTGCCTTGTTTCCCTTCTGAAGGTTCTTCAGCAGATCCACTTCGATAGATGTAAGTAGTTCCTTGAGGTCTTCGTATTGTTTTTGAATTTGTTCTGCGGATTGCATAATAATACTCCTTATAAGTTTCAGGTTTATCTAAATATTTCAGTTCTGATAATTTGGCCCATTCTATTTCCATGGTGTCAATATCCATGACTGGTATGTATTTGGTATGGCCCTCGGTTACTCGATCAAGGAGTCGGCAAGGGATCTCTTCGAAGCCATCGAAGCATATAATTGATCCCATTGGCCATAAGGTTTTTGCCATAATAACTCCTTATATAAGTAGTTCTCAGCCTATGAATCAACGGTGCTGTTCATGAGGTCTTTAACATTATCCTTGCAAAACCCCTTACCTTCTCGCTCAATAAGTTCATAAATGATACCAGTTAGAGGATTGGGCTTTGTGAATACCTGAACTAACCCTTCACACGTCAAGGGCTCATCCGTTGTAAACTCAATTCCTCGCTCTTTCCATTCTCGCATCTTATCTTCAACTGAGTCTACCTCATAGGCAAGATGATGGATTCCATTTCCATTCTCTTTGACCCAGTTGGCGACAATTGAATTATTTGTGCCCTCGGAGATAAAGATCTCGGGCTCTGTCTCATCTGTTGTATTGATAAGGACATGGCATTGTGCTTTGCTATTGTCCTCAAATTGAATGTCGAAACCTTCCGGTAAATCAGGATCGATGATATATCCTAACGACATTGTAATAAAATCAATCGCATCTTGCTTATTAGCGACACGATATGCTATATGGTCTAATCTCATATTGTACCTCATAAAGAAAAAAACCGCCCCCCGAAGGGAGCGGCCAAAGGAGAAACATAAAATGAAAGAATCATTCACCTATGCCGACATCACTTCCATCGTTCTCATATTTCTCAATGATCTCTTTGTCCATGATATCATAAACAACTTTACGAAATTCATCGTCTTGGAGTTGCTCAATCCATTTAGAGGCTTGAAACTTAAATTCCTTCCCATCCGCACCTATAAGCGTATACCACGACCCACCTCGCTTCAAACGCTCAGTGCCAGAAAGTTTAATTGCTTCAAGCCATGACTCTTCGTCCTGAATACCAACATCATCTCCCCACAAGATTTTGAAGGCACAGGTACGACCATAAGAGCCAAACCGAGATTTTTCAATCTTAACCTTGGTCTCGGAACCAATTCGAACACCCTTTTCGTTCTCTACAAAGGAAGCCTTTGCTTTTCGCTTTGTGAGCCAAATACGAAGAGAACAAAAGTACTCAATAGCTTTACCACCGGGAGCAATAAACGGGGTCGTCATTGCTTCCGCAACATTAGAAGTAATGTTGGTTTTAAGCTGATTGATAAGAACAACGGTTGATTGTGAATCCGCAAGCGGAATCGTCAACTTTGGAAATGCCTTAGCGAAGATACGAGGCTTTACAGCCATAGACGATTGTGGGTTGAAATCGCCTTCGATGTCTTTCTCTGAGGCTGTAGCAGCGATTGAGTCCCAAATAAACAAAAACTGAGTATCAGGGTAATTCGTCATTAGGGTCTCAATCTGATTGAGAGTCTTCTCAACAGACAACTCGCCAAGATCAACGCCTGCTCTTGTGAGAAATTCAGGGTCAATTGCCGACTCAGCGTCAAAGTACACAACTTGCATACCTTTCTTCTGAGCGTTGGCTGCAATCTGAGTTGCCATAAAAGATTTACCAGACGCCGAGAGGCCAGCAATCTCAGTAACCTTTCCAACGGGAATACCTCCCATTTTACCTTTGCAGATAATTGAATCCAGCCAACGAGAACCGGTTGGGATCCAGTCCTTTACTGCCGTTGGGTTATCTTCCTCAAGACTGTGGGCTACATTCAAACCCGTGGTCTTATTTAGAAGAGACTTCATTGAATTCAAATCTAGCTTACCTGCTTTCGCCATTTTCAGTACCCTTCCCATTAAAATTCACCCACAGGCTTCCATTCTTTGATGGTGACTCGACGGGACCGAAGTTCAAAAGGCTGCATGCCTGTATACTCTCCCGTATCGCCCCAATTGTAATTACAAATCGATGCACCATAATAAGTTCGATCTGTTTTTTTAGATGGTCGTGCCCGACCGGTGACATCATAGTTTTCTTCAAATACATAAAGCCACTGTTCATAGCCTCGTTTATAGTCAGCATAAGCATCAGTCATTTCTTGATGAACTAGATTAAGTACTGAGTTACCTTCTTCATAACGAATTTGATTAAAAGCTTCTTCGTCAATTGAAGCGACATACTCCTCGAAACTAGCGAAAGTTTCTTCTAGTTCTTCAACATAAATCCCTTCTTGGGATTCTTCAACTTCTTTATTTAAATTATTCATTTTTCCTCCGATTGAATAAAGTGGGGCGGATTTATCCCTCCGCCCAAGGGAATTTATTGTAATTTTTGTTCTAGGAATTGTCCCACACGATTCATCCATTCTGTTAGATTTTTCTTTTCTTGAGCAGTAGTTCTCTCTTGGTGAAGATCACTGAATGATTCTAATATAGCAACTACAATATCAGTAGGATTGCCATTTGTAGAATTAAGAGTGTTGTAAAGAACCGAGTCTTGAACAATTTCCCAATTTCCGTTGGTTCCCACAAAAGAATGTGGAGTTGGTAAATTCATCTGAACGGATGGTATAGAAACCGAAACAGTTTTGCTTTTGTTGATTTTCTGAGAGTTTTTCTTCACTCTGTTATTGGTCACTTTTTTCTCAATAGCTAGAAATTCTTTCGCACAGGTTAATCCAATCTCATTTGGTAAACTAATACTGTCTTTTGTTTCGCCTAGATGAAATCTGTGGTCATCTAAGTTTTTAGTCATGATGATCTGCGCTTCAGTATTAAGGCGATACATGCGCTTTGTCGGATCTAAATCAACAACTTGATCAGCATATTTACCGTGCATCTTCTTAAAAGGTATGGTAGCAATTTTGATATTGTTGCGATAAAAATGTATACCACGGACTTTCAATCTTTCTTCTGCTTGGCTCTTGATCCAAGTATAGATTTCAGTAAAGCCGTCAATTTCTACAAGAGGCTTGGAAGTTAAAGACTTGTCAATATTTGATCTAGGATCAAAAGCTTCAATCTCCTGTGGTTTGTTGAAAGCACCTTTGTTGTTTACGAATGTAACCGTGATTGAAAGTGTTTTTTTCTCGCTCAATAAAAGATGATATCTTTCAAAAAATGAATCTTTAACTTTCGCAGACATACCAGACCAAGATTTGTAAAATCTCTTAACACGATTATCGTCAACTTCAACCAAATAAACAACGGTACCAGTGTTGTTAGATTGAAAAAACTTAACAAAATCATTATAAATTTTGTATTTTCTTGCTATCTCTCTGAGATTTTGATCTTCGGGCTCACCATGTTGCCAACATTCAATAACAGGTGCATCTGTTATGACATGATCGCTGGTATCCCAATAGGAAAAATAACACATCAACTTACCTGTCTCTTTGTCATATCCTTTTGAAAAACAAATACGCTTGTCAGATAAGGTCTTGAAGATCTTGCTTCCAATTCCATAGCGAGAAATTCCGATGATTTCTGGAATATGGTAGGGCTTGTGAAAGGCAACAAAGTCTTGATAACTTTGGAATCCTCTTCCATCATCTCCAACGCCAACAATTTTACGTTGTTCATCAATAGTAGCATTTATTGATTTTGAACCATATTGAACAGAGTTGTCAGTAGATTCATCAAACCACTTAATGGGCTTTTGTGAATTCTTTTTTGCTTCTAAGATATCGTAATTACGAGGTTGAATTTTTTCTTGAATAGTCATGGTATACTCCTTTAAAATTAATTTCAAGAGATTCTCCTTAGAAAGCGCCTAATGCGACTTATAACTTTGGTGAATAGTAAGACATCTGTAACCCCATGCCTTCCCTGCGGGGAGCAACTAGCTCACTGGACTTGTTTATTTACCCTGAAGTCGCTGCATAGCCTCAAGAACGGCATCACCGCCTGAGTTATACTTTTCAACTCCAGCACTATCATCATCGGAGGCACTCGTGTTGCCAGCGAGATAGTCACTCAGAATAGTCTCCAATTCTTGTGTTGTCTTCTCGTCAAAAAGAGAAGAGAAGTCAGGAACAGAATCAAGAAGTGTGGCACAGTCTGCTACCGCATCGTCACACAATACGGAGGGACGACGACGTGGCTTAAGAGTTGTCTTTGGAAAAGAGCCGGGAGTTCCGGGAACATCATAATTCAAGACAATGTCTGTACCTGCATCTGGATCTGTAATGTCACCATAGTCTGGATCAAGAACATAACCAAGTAGAGTTTGATAAGCAGTCTTACCATAAGCCCATACTTTTACACCTTCTTCTTCCATACCTCGGACCAAGATTGGAGAATAGTAACGATTGCGTGCAAAAAGTTGCTTTGCTTCTTTCTTCGCTACTTCATCATTGTTGTCAACGCCTTCACGCCACAACTTGGAAGCAAAGTCACAAATAGGACATTCGCCGCCATGATTCTTTTTGGGACAAAGAAGTCCCGGGTTTTTACCAACATTGTAGTGGAAAAAATATTCCTTGAACGGATCGCCATCCGCAGTTGGTAGAATTCGTATAGTTTGGTCGCCTTGTGAAGGGCGCCATTTTGTGTTGTCGTTTTTCTTCTTACCTCCGTTTTTAGAAAGTTCGAGTTTTGCTCGCATTGCTTCAAGATCAATAGCCATGATTTTATCTCCTTATTAGTTAATCATTGATGGGGATCTACCCTAACGCAAAAAGTCAAATGTCACTTTTTACTCTTATATTATAACATGTTTTTAGACAAATGTCAAGTCTTTTTTATAAGATTTCTTTCTTTTGTTGTTTATACACTCTCAGACGATCTTGAACATCCTCGCCAGTTGTTTGAGAGCCCATTTGTCGTTTAAGTTCTTGCAAACGACTATGGTTTTTAACTGCTCCAATATTGGAACGGATTTCACGAAGTTGCTTTTCAGTTGAAGTCTCAGAAAGTTCTTCATCAATCTTCAAACTTGCTTTGCGTTTCTGAATAGATGTGCGAACGTTATTCAAGGCGGTCAAATCAGCATCTGTAGAAAGTTCAGATAATTGACCTTTGATTCTTTCTTGGGCCTCGATTGAAGCCAATTCAGAGATCGCTTTTTCTTTTTCTCTCATCAAGCCTTTTATAGAATTCTGAAATTCTTGGAGAGATTGAATTGCTTGCTCGGCTTGCTGCCCAACAGAAGTCAATTCGTATCTTAATGAGGCGACTCTCTCACTAAGTGAGTCTTGTACCTCAATTAATTGAAGAGCCGCTTCATCCATATCATTCTGAACTGCATATTCAAGTTCCATACTAACTTGTTCTAGTTCTTTCTCTTTTTCATAAAGTTCTGACTGTGTTTTGTCTCGCAAAAAGACAATGCTAGCAGAAGCTTTTTTAAGTTTTTGATATTGTTGTTTTTGTTGTTGAATTGTGGCCTCAAATACAGCAGCAGGATTTTGCTCCTCTACTTGTGATACAAAGCCACCAAATAATCCATGAATTATATTAAATAATCGTGAAAATAATGACATCTGTCCTCCTTAAAACAGGGGGGATTTTTTACGAGATCCCCCTAACTCGGACCAAAGATTTATAAGTTATTGGACAAATTCTACATGTTGTTCTTGAGAAACAACTTCGCCCTGTGTGGTATTCCAATTGAATGCTCGGAAACCATTTCGCTCAATGTCAAATACGATTTCATATCCTTCCTTGAGATTGCGCTTTGAATTTTGTCGCTGCGTCTCCGTAAAGACACTTTGTGGAAGATCTTGGGACCGGACAAACCGCATGGTTCGTTGGGTTCCGTCTTGCTTGGTAAAAGTACCAGTATATACTACATAATTATTCATTATACCTCCTGAATATAGTGGGTGTAGTGGACTCCGTATGCATATGATTGGTCATACGGAGATTCGTAAACTGTGAATGAAGAGATGATACCCTCATCAAGTTTACTTTTTATCTCAGAGATTAAGTTTGAGTTATTCTCAATTTCGCTCTTTTTGATATTATTAATATAACATGTTTCGGTTACATTGTCAAGTGGAAAGAATAGTTTTTTTTCACTTTTTTTGGTCTCGGAAAATGAGAAGGTCCGAATCCTTGAAATTGCCTTTGGCTCATGCAATTGTCCGAAGACAGGGTCTGTATGGGCAAAGACATTCATTGAATGAACACAGTTGAAGATTAATTCGTTCATTTTTGAATAATAAGATGCTAACGGGGCTTCTCCAACGATTTCCAGAAGAGATTCATTTGAAATAAGGTAGACAGACTCAATCAATCCAGATCTAGCATATTCTTGGAGAACTCCAGCGCCAACTCTATTTCTCTTTTTGGCTAAATCTGATAAAATTGATGTGTCAGGGACGATATAAACAATATTTATTTTATTTTCTTTGATTTGTTCAAGTAATCGTAGAGTCGCCCCAGCAATCTTTCCTGCACCGCAAACAAAAAACCAAATAGTTTCGTTTTTAATCTTTTTAAGTTCTCTTTTGTTCGGGAATCCATTTTCGTATCCTTCTGAAGATTCATTAAGGGGTACATTCTTTCCTCCGTCATAGGTGAAAACTTTATAATTATCGTAAGATTTGAACATTTCGGCTATGTTGCAGCCTGCTTTACCAAGACCGATCACTACCATGAGAAATCCTCCAATAATCCATAAGTTTTACCTGCTTTTAGGTTAATTTTGAACTTACCAAGACGAGTTTGCTCAAATACCTGCTTGATTTGAGGCAATAGGTGTGCATCTTGGTTTGAGAAGTCGAGAACAACACAATCATGAAGACAGAAAGCGATTGTTGACTTGCGACCAGACAGCATTTTCCTAATTTTGTTTGCTCTATCCATGCAGTTATCCGATGAGGTGCTCTGAAGAAGATAATTAAGAGAGTGAAATGAATCACAT
>Ga0208767_1001959_pt1 | contig 15885 bp, 16 predicted proteins | sample VirMetDEL_Mar_21_FD_184514 | JGI IMG/M metagenome (GOLD analysis project Ga0208767, IMG submission 184514) | Aqueous microbial communities from the Delaware River and Bay under freshwater to marine salinity gradient to study organic matter... | ecosystem: Environmental > Aquatic > Marine >... | reverse complement strand
AAAGCTGTAATCGTTATTGTACCATCGGATAAACTGCCATATGTAAGTGTTCCTGATACGTCAACATTACCATTCATGTCAATGGTTGTAGCGGCTATCTGTATTTCTGTGTCAGCTACGAGGTCGAGTTGTCCATCTGCACTGGAATTGATGTATATAGCTGTGTCTCTGAATTGTAGCTTTTCTGTAGAAGCAATAAGTATGTCATCACTAAATTCAAAATAGTCCTCGTCTTCCATCCATTTCATTACACCGTCGTTGGTCTCACCATCGTATGTAATTGTTATATCTGTGCCTGCTGTACCTGCCCCAAACGTAATTGCGTTACCTAATAACTTAGTTATAGGTCCACCTTCGTTGGCTGTACCATCGTGGGTATGTCCTGTACTGGCTTGAAATGCGGCTAATAACTGATTAAACTCGTCATTGGTGTGAGCCGCAGTTATTACATCACCGTCAGTATATGAGGACTGTCTTGTGTATGTAGCTCCCATTTAACGTCTTGCTCCTAATTGGTATTCTAGTTGAAACCCTTTTATTGAATATGGTGCAGTAGCTCCTCCATCGTTCACACGCAATGCTACTGCAAAGCCTGATCCCTCTACTGCTTGTCTTACAAGTGGTTGTGATGCTCCACCGTAAGTTGGTGTTCCATATGATGATGTACCATAAATGGCTGCTATATCTTCTGAATCAAGGGGATAAGCTGCTGGTCTAGAAGAGCTTCTACTCTCATAATCATACCGAACAAAAAGGTCTGCGTCAATAGAAGATTCAGGTGCGTAGTTAACTACAACCTTTTGCATATGCTTACGGATTCCCGGATCATTCATTGTTAAGTCTGGGCTACGGTACTTACCATTTATAATTGTACCGTCAAAATCATTACCAGATTCTTGTCTTTGTATGTATCCAGATGTTGAACCATGTAAAGCAATCACGTCTCCAGCAGACACAAAAGTATCTGTACAAGTTGGCTTAATACCTCTTATCTTAGAGAACTCAAATGTTTGACCCCTCATAACACAGATAACACCTTCTGTAAGATTATCGCCCCTACTGTCTTTTGAAAAGAATATTCTGTATTGTGTTTTATCAGGTATAACTATTGACTCAAACTTTGATGAACTTGATATGTTTTTATCAAACAAGGATTGTACATTTGCACTTATAGTTCCCAACTCCACGTCACCAATCCTTGCTGTACCTGCGATGGTACGCAAGCCATCAGGACCAAGAAAGATAAGATCACCAGCAAATTCTTGAATTGTGTTACCATTTATACATCCAATGTTTCTTGTAACTGGCACGACAGCAAAGTCACTAGACGAACTGCCACCTAGTTTAAATATTCTGTTCTCACAAAAGATAAATAAATTGTCACGGAAAACCTTAAGTCCTACGATTGTATCATCTACTTTGATGCTACCTGCACCTTGACCACTATTAAAACCATCTTCGTCAAATGGCTCACTGAATACTACTTCTTGAGGTGTAGTGGACATGCCAGAATAAAACATGTGATTTTTAAAAGCTACAACGTGTTTTGCACCTTCTACAGAACTTGTTGTTATGTCTGTTGCACTAAATGATGTGTTAAATACTGTAGGATCATTTACACCATCTACGACTATTAACTTGTCGTTACCATCAAAGTTAAATCTTTCAAAGCTGTATTTGCTTGCACTTGTTCTGCCACTATCTATACTTGTCCAAGATGATCCACCGGGAGTTGCTTGGTATATACTAGTACCTCTTGCGGCTACAACTTTATCTGCAAAAGTGGCAACCATCAGAACTTCCTCACTTGCATTTGAAGTAAAAGGTACAATTGCAGAAACATACTTAGAAAAGCCAGTTATTCTTCTGTAGCCACCCTCAATATCAGGCTCAAAGTTTTCTAACTCCAAAGCTTGTCCGGGTTTCATTATAAATGTAGATTGGTTAAGAACTAATCCACCTTCACAGACGAATGGAAATGCAGCGGTTTCACTTAAGTCAGCCAACTAAACTGCCCTCATGTAATTCTTTCTGTTTATTAATTCTACCCTCATTCGTTTAATACCATCTTCGTATTCTTTGAGGGCGTATTGTGCTGTTTGTACATCAGACCTAAACATGTAGGTATAGTACTTTGCACGTGCATTGACTATTGGTTCAAACCTTGTCGGGATTATGCCTGTGTCACCGTGTTCTGTTAGATCAGTGTTTGTTACATAGTAATCAAACTTTAATGTTCTGTTACTTGTATCTGGTATTGGCGTAAGACCTAACTCATCGTTGTATGTTGTGTATACGTATTCTGGATCAGAAAACTTATCTGTGTCAGGTCTAGCATCTCTCTCTCTGTATCTTTCATTGTATTCTTCGTAAGACAGATACTTGAGTGGTATAGCTTTTATGTTTTCCATTAGCTGAACTAATTTAACATACGCTGCAGAACCTGCTGTTTCTGTAAATGTAACATAATGAGTTGTTGCAGTAGCTGTAAATGTAACTTCAGATAGTAATACTTCGTTGCCACTTGCAATGGTAAGAGTGGATGACTTAGTTTGTGTACCACCTGAACTAGTACCTATATCTAAAGTAAGTGTTGAGCCACTAGTTTGCACAAGAACAACGTAGGATTTACCTACTATTAAGTCGCTTACTTCTTGTGTTGCTTTTGCACTTGTAAGTAAAAGTGTGTTGCCAAACTTAGAACTTGCTGCAGGAGAGCCTGAAACTGTAGTCCAGTTAGTTATACTGGCTGAACCATCTATCTCAAAGTCACCATTTGCAATGTAATCTTTTGGCTGTAAGAATACGTTGTCATAGTCAATGTACTTAAGCGTAGATGCTATTGATGCAAAGCTATATAGTTGTTTACCTGCAATGGCATCGACTGATCCTTCTGCTCTAGTAAAGGGCCAGTTTAGTTCAGAGTTAAGTATATCAGATATAGCTCTGTTGATATAGTCTTTAACGGTAGTTTGTACACCTCTAGAACTTGTAAAGTTAGAACTTGTCAACTCTACTTCGTTCATATCTCTTAGTACATTATTAACTAACGTAAGATATGTGCTTGCCATGTATTACTTACTTTCGGAGGTATCAATCTCTTTGGGATTGTTTTCAGCCACTATCTTGTTGAGTAACTGTAACTTTTGATTAGCTATTACCATTTGACCAAGTGCTTTATCTATTTCTTCAAGTGGCTTATGGTTTACGTTTATTAACGATGTGGCATTATCAATCTGTAGTTTATATTGGAAAGCTAATGCCTGTGCTGCTAAGTTTTTCATATTAACTCCCTGTTGCCTAAATTATACACATAAATTATATAAATAGCAAGAAGTTTATTTTGTTATACTACGCAAGCTTTCCATTACGTCGTTTATGTTAGGTTCTTTTGAATTAGGATTGTGTATACATTTGTACTGTCTAGGGCAACCTACCCGAACATCTGCAAATTCTAGCTCGTATGTTTTATTAGCACCTTCGTATATACAAGCCATTTTATCTTTAACAACTTTTTGTTTTTTTAATCGGCAAGTAACATATACGTTCTTTTTAAGTATGCCTTGATGTATCTTTTGCTGTTTTGTATATTTTTTAGATTTGTAGGTATAACCATCTCCATAGGCTTTACTAGAAAATACACTTGCTAGTAACAGTAAAAATCCACCCATAACTAAAATTAAAAATACCCAACCTATACCTTCGCCTACTTGTCTTCTAAGTTGCTGTTGTTTATATATAGTTTCTTGTCTTTGTTTTCTTATCTGACCTTCCATCTGCAATAATTCATTGTACGCTTGAGGACCGTGAGTAAGATTTAGAAACATCTTGAGTTCGTATCTTTGTTCCTCAAGTTTCTTTTTTGCAGCGTATGCAGCCATTGCCGCCTCTTCAATAGAACCAGCTTTAAACAGCTTACCAAACAAAGGTGGGTTTTTAGCTTGTTTTTCTGCATTGTCAACATCTGATACTGCTCCCATCCAGCGACCAATGTCTCCTGACATCTGCTCTATATCTCGCCCAACTGCGAATCCTTGTTTTATAGCACTAAATGCTTTACTTGCAACGCCTACAGCCAGCGATATAGTCACGGGGTCCATTATCTTTTCCTTATAGGTTTACAATACGCAGTTATCTGTAAGTTAGGTCCTTCCTTTTGGGGTATTGAAGGTTGTTTGTGTAATCTCTCTGCGAAGTACAAACATCTATTTAAATTTTGGAAAGTTTGTGTTTGGTCTACTACTCTTAATCCCATCATAAACACAAGCACAAACTCAATCACACGGGTACTCCTAGTACCTCCTTGTGACAATCACAATTACACTCTTCAGTATCACATTCGTAACATTCACAGGTGTCACATTTCTTCTCTTCGGTCAAATCCACTCCCCATTCTTCATTGCTAAAGATAATTTCATTGCACGGTTTCCTACCTGACTTGCCCATCTAGAATCGATCATCTCCTCACAAGCAAGAGGGTAATTAACTTTTTCTATCGCCAACCACATGTTTACAAATTTCATAAGACGAGGAACACCCATATTAAATGCCATGTCAATAAGTACCATTTGTCGTACATCGTTAAGTTGATTTACAATTGGTTTATTGGCAAGTAACTCTTTTTCTACAATAGCTATGTCGTTCATACAGAGATAGTAGGCTTCTTCTTCTGTAAGACCGTTGTCGTAGATATCATCCATAGTTTTATTTATGTAGGAAAGCTCGCCATCTGTGATACCTCTGTCCTCTAAGTTACGACCTATGCCCACCGTATCTATGCCAAGATGATCTTGGTAGACATTCAGAACTATTCCTTCGTGGATAGCTATCATCTTAACTAGTTCATCACGATCGTACTTCATGCTTTTTTCCTTGTTGTCTTACGTTTTCTACCTGATGCAGTGACAGACCACTTGACTGCTTTAGGTCCTGTTTTCTTCTTAGCTTCAGCTTTAGTTATTCTACCAGCCACTGCTTTTGGTCTACATGCAGGATAGGGTCTTTTCTTTTTGTCTTTACCAGAACGACCACATTTCTTGCCTGTCTTAACATCACGCCAATCTTCTTTAAACCATTTGGTTAAACTCATGCGTAAGTGCCACCACGTTTCTTGTAGGTTCGTACAAGCCAAGCATTTGCATACGCAGAAGGATAGACCTTAAATTTCTTTTTTGCTTCTGATTTTACTCTGGAGTAGAGTGCAGCATTTTTTGGTTTAGGACTTCCTTTTTTCTTAGCCATGTTATTTCTTCCCCATTAGTTTCATTGCTTGTCCTACACCTTTAATTCCAAACGAGCTACTTACAGCTATAAATAAAAGATACTGATACCAATCAGGCAAAGTGTTGAGTACTTCAAAGCCTGTCCGTACATACTCTGTAAATGACGGAATGAAGACTAGTATTGCTGGTAAAAGCAAAACAACCAAAGCAAATTCGTCTTTCCACGAGTTGTCTGTAGCGTCAGCCATAGACTTCTCCCATGCGACTTCACCTGTTGCTACCTTCTCTGCAACGACTGCTTTAGCTCTGGCTTGTGCTACTTTAGCTTGACCATCAGCTTTTACTTTTTCTACCTTGCTATTCATCCAAGAACCTGCAAGATTAGCTATAGGACCTATTAACGCTGTGAGCATGTGCATCCTTTTTTAGTAAATCTACTGTCAATCCATACTTTACCGTAGTACAAGATAAATAACCACATAGTAAACAACGCACCCTCTAGGTACGATAAATCATTCCAAGCATCTAATACCATATTTTCCATTAGATTCTCCCTTGAGACTTATGTAACATTCTTACATATCGTCTATAAAAACTGTTGCTTATCTTATTTAGTATTTTAAATATTTGAAAATTAATTTGTGCTAACATTTCCATCTCTTCCTAGCCTGCCTTAAACGACTGTTAGGGTCTTTTGCCGCTTTAGGAAACTTTTTCATTTGCCCTGCACTTCTTGCACAATAGGACTTTCTACGTTTGGCAGCTTTACTTCCGGGTTTCACCTTACCCGTTACTGCCGTCTTTAATTTTGATCCGGGGTTGTCCTTACGATACTTAGCTACACCTTTTTTAGTCATACCTGCACCATCTTTGGTTTTGCGTTTATGACCACCTTTTATGGTGTGACCTTTCATTGTACCTTTTTCAGACATTGTTACCTCATAGTTGTCAAGAGGGCAAGTTGCCCTGCCCCCTCGATTTTAATTGTTACGTACCAGTTGTTACACTAGCAGTCTGCTTTGGACCTGTTCCAATGTCACACATAATTGCTATGACTCTGAAACGACCTGCAGTAACGCCTGCACCCAATGCTTTAACTTGGATTGCGTCGGCAGCGATAACTGTGTTGATACCTGCAGCTTTTAAATTAAACTGGTATATAGCATCAGCATTGCCATCTACTCCGTCAGCAAACGCATCGATGTCAGTACTTAAACCAACATCGTAAGTTAAACCTGATCCACCTGCTTCAAGAACGTCAAGACATCCACCGATAACAATTGTGTTATCTGGCACATCTATCATCTTTACAACGTCATTTGCAGAAAGATTTTGGTCGGCTGCATCAAAGATTCTTGATTGAACCATGTAAGGTCTCGGCACATTGCCCGGATGTCCTACAGTTCCACCACCTGCGATGGTATGATTATAATCAGTCATTAATTAATCCCCCTTACGCAAAATCTATGACGCCACGAACTATTGATTCTGGTCTTAAAACTTTTCGACCAAAAACGTGTAGTCCTCTAACGACATCAGAGAATGATTCAGTTGAACGTACCACTTCAGTCTTTGCGATGTGAGACGCTGTAGAAGTACTGGAGATATGTCCTGCCATGATAACGTTCTCAGAAGCGTCTGTAGCGACACCTGATAATGTTACTTGGTCAGTACCTGCTGTACTATTTAACGCAGTAGACTTGTAGCATCTAAATCCTGCAAGTGTACCCGGAGTTGCAAGTCCGTTTCTTAGGTTTGAAGACGCATCGCCAGTTACCTGTACTTCTGCCATCTTGTTACCTGCCTGAAACATCTTCTCGTAGAAGATTGGAGGAGCAACAAACCATCTATTCTCTTCTGGTATAGACTGGTCATCAAGCACTCTAGCCATTAATAGCATGAGGTTGATACCTGCATCATCAGCTTCCACGTTAATTGGAGCAGACGCTGTACCTAAAGCTGAATTAGTAGTTGTTAATCCACCTGATAAACTTGCATCGTCAGCACCTGCAATACCTGCACCGTCTGACATAGCCTGTAGTATGTTGGCATCGAATTTTCTCTTTAGAGCAAAAGCACCTGAAGAAGTTGCTAACGCTTCAAAGTTGACATGTGAATGTCTTTCTTCGATGTCATCGATTTTAAATGCAAAAGCATTTGCTTGGTCAACGGTCATTGTTACCTGATCGTCTGCCAAGTCTTGAGGGTTAACAACAGAACCTCTTGTGTACGCTGACACAGTAAGTGTTGGTTCTTTTATGATGTTAACAGTGTCGCCAAAGTTTTCAATTTCGCCAGTATAGTCGGTATTCGTAATATCTTCTGCAACCGAAGCTCTACGGAAGAACTTAAGAACTTTTTGGCTAAAAATTGAGGGAGCAAAGTTACCTGACGGTAAGTTAGCATACCCTGCAGCTGTATCAAAAGCCATTTTCTTATCCTTCCTCTATTTGAGGTTAGTTATTGAGTTATTCGCCCTTCTGCTCGTGCTTGATCAATTTCTTTTTCAAATTTTTCAAATTCCCACGATTTCAGTCTGGCGATGTCGGACATCTTCCAAATCTTTTTGTCTCCACTTTTTTCACCAATTACATCTCTTGCTTGAGGAGATTTAACTGCTGTTGCTGCAGAAACATCTGGTTTCTTAGATGCTTTTTTCGTAGTGATCCCCATATCTGCTTTATACAAATCAATCACACGAGAAGCTAAACGAGCATTAGTGTTGTTTTTTAAGATACCATCACTAATTGATTCGGGTTGTTCATCTAGCCAGTTTAAGAATTTCTCATCCCCTTTGATGTCTTCAAAATCAGAATGTAAACTCTTTAGCTCACGGTAAGCTACCTTAACCAAACTTTCTTTTTCACGAGCCTTGATTGTTTCAAGCTCACCCTTAAGTTCTTGGGATTGTTCATTTGCTTTCATAGACGCAATAGTCTGAACAACATCATAAACATCTGGGTATTCTTGTTGAAACCTTTCTAGCTCTTCTGGAGTTTTTGGTAGAGTAACATTGTTTTGAGTAGCTACCTCTTGCATCTGTTGCTCTTTGCTTTTAAACTCCTGTATCTTTTGATCGTAGTGACGCTTAAGATCATCATAACGTTTTTTATAGTCATGTTGTTCTTTGGGTGTCTCTTCCTTTTCGCTAGATACAAAACTTGTACTTTCTTCTTGAGTAGCTACTTCTTCTTCTTGAGTAGGGTCTTGAGCTAGTACTTCGTCGTCTTCTTTATCCACCTCTTCACGGTACTTATTTTTGTAAAGGTTTGGATTATTAATTACTCCAAAGGAGTCGTTTGGTTTATTGGCTCTTGAGCCACGAACTTGTTTTGCCATTGTTATTACCTCATATATTGCAGTGCCACATGGCTGCGGGTAGCTGCTTCGGATGTCAGGGCCAGTGATATTACTGGGTAGCTGACTAATTTTATTTAGATGTTACTTTAGTAGGAGGTTCTGCTCCTTGCATAATATCTAATAAATCATTTAAAACTTTTTGTGAGTAGTTTGCACCTTCTCCGTATGATGCTAATGCTTTTTCTATTGTTTTGTGATCGCCTAATTTGTGCATAAGCACTCTGTCGGCAATTTTATCATAATATTTTTTATGTAACTCAGAATTAATAACCCCTCTTCCGTAAGGTTTTAATCCTTTTTCTTTTTTACCATATATCTTTCTCGAGCTAACATTTTGTCTATTAGGTCCTCGTTTTAAAGTTCCATATAGCTCTTGGTTTATTTTGTCTTCACCTTGTATCAACAAAGCTTCTATGTATTTTTTTTCATCTTTATCTAGTGTACCGTACTCAGAGCTTCTATTTTTAAAATCTTGTAAGGTCTTGGCTGTTATTTGCATAGGACCAAATGCTGAACTAGATTCTCCCTTTTTAGCTTTTACCCCTGTAAATATGTAAGGGTACTTTTCAAAACCCTGTATCTCTGTTCTTTTAATTGCCTTTTTTATATCTCCAAATTCATAGTCACCAAAATATCTTTGTTGATCTAGGCTCATTGCAACAGGCTCATCAGATACTCCCGGAACAAACGAATCCTCATATTTATTTATACTAGGTCCTGCAGTATTAAGATTTGGTCTGCGAAATAAAAATCCTTGTTGTGGATTTGGTATTCTCATACCTTCGTTTGCTTGGTACTTGCCTTGATCTGTAGGCTCATCTATTTGCGACTTAAGACGAGTTACTTCAGGTTTACCCACATTGTTCATTGCTTCTAATATTCTGTATCCCTCTTCAGGGTTACTTGGATTAAAAGCTTCAATGTATTCTTTTGGAATGTAAGTTTCGGAAGATGCTACTAATAATGGTACTTGCTTACTTACTGGTATTGTAGGTTTTCCTACACTTATGTCAACCCCTTTGTTTTTTAAATTAGTTTCGGCTTGATTAATAAATGCAAGTATAGGTTTTCTAAATTGTTCGCTAGTAGGTCCATTTATTATGAAATCATTTTCTCTTGCTTCAAGATCATATCTATCTCTAACTGTATCTGTCTTTAAAAAAGTATCTTCAGGCTTTATCAAACCTACACCTTGAATAGTTATTTTTTTAGGTGTCTTAGAAGTAAACCCTTTGTTTTCTCCCCCACCGTAAGCTTTTTGTATACGACCACCGTACGCAGTAGAAAATCCCATATCACTTGAGCTAGGACTACTTGGATCAGAACCTCCCCCATCATTTCCCCCACTGTCATTGTCTACGTAACTTGGAACATTTACTCCCGTTGGAACGCCTGTTATGTTATCCATGTTGATGCCAACGTTAATACCCATCGGATTAATTTGATTAGTTTGTTCAACTAGGTCTGTCTCTAGTCCAAAATTAAAACTAGGAGTGGTGTCCATGTCATCTCTAAACTTTTCAGTGCTTGTTATATCTTCAATGTATTGTTTACCAGTTACAGATTGTTTATAATTTGTTGGGATAGTTTGTTCGTAAGAAAATCTACCACCTCTAAAGCTAGGGTTAAAACCTAACATCTGAGATTTCATGTCAGTGCTTAACGTTGAGTTCATAATAGAACTTTCATACGCTTTTGTCTCAGGAGTTGGCGTAAAGTTATCAGAAAAAGATTGTTGCATAGCTGCTACGCCTGCTGCTGCTGTTCCTGATTTTCCTGTAAACTTATCTGTTATTTGATTTCTTTGAGATTGTGTTAATCTAGTTGGTAATGTTCCAATTATGTGATTAGGAGTTACCCCTACAACTTGACCGTTTACTAGACCTACACCATAGCCTTCTTTTCCTAAAGCAGCCATAGCAGTTGTGTATTCTAATTGTTTTAAATTTTGTTGACCAAAAGTTCCTGCCATTGCACCTAGAGGACCTGCTAAACTTGCAACTTCACCTATAGCTTTTCCCGGACTAGTAGCAAAATTAACTCCAAATATACCTTTTGTAACTTTAGGGCCTAACTGTACGCTGTTTCCAAATATGTCAACTTTACCTGTGGGAGTGTTTGTTAAATACCCACTTAAGTCTACGGGTAAATCCTCTAACTCTATACTCTCGGGTTCGCTATCCCCACCTTGATCTTCATAATCGGCAACTATACCTCTTTGGTCTTGAGGTACACTTCTTTTGTATGATTTAAAATCAGACGGCATAGGAAACCCAGACTGTTTTCTTCTTCTCATAAAGGGAGAAGCAATGGGTGCAATCGCTAAAGGAGCAATTGATCCCAAAGAAGGACCGTCTTCTAGATACGTAGGGGTGTCTTTTGTTAAACTAGACAGTACATCTGTACCTAGTACTTGTGCCGCATAGTTTTTTAAAAGTTCGTCAAACGCCATTCTTTAGTTTTCCTGCTGCTTCATAGTCAAGCCTAAGACCCTTGATCTGTTCCAGTGAAGTTATCTTCCCCTGCAGACGGAACACTTCCAGTTCCGATCTGGCCGCCACCAACCCCTGAAGGGTCATTTGGATTTGCTCCTGCAGGTACTCCTCCAGACTGTTCCACGCTTCCTTGTTCCCCAGCAGCGGACTGAGCTTGCTGGCTTGCTGCTTGTTGAGCATCTTGTTGTAACCCTTTCAGTATTTCTGCAAAGACCTGTGCTTCGTTAACGTCATTAACTAAACTGTCTGGGTCAATGTCTTGTGATATTGCAAGTTCTCTCATTAAGTTTGGTATTTTAACAAAAGGTGCAAGTGTAGGATTAATTGCTGTTTGTAGCAAAGTAGTAAGTCTCTGTGTACGTACTTCTTTTTGCATCACAGCCGATGTACCACGAGGTTTAATTTCAAGATCACCTTCTATGTCTGGAGCATCATCATTAAATTGCATGTTCCATTGAAAGTAAGCTTCTCCAAGTGGCTTAAGTAAATAATCATCTATGTTTTTTATAACAGTTTTAAGTGATAAACTTGCACTACCTAGTAGCATAGATAATCCTGAAGCAGTACGACCTGTACCTGTTACTCCAGTTTGTCCGTGCATAATAGATGGTATGCCTGTTTCTTCGTCAGCTAACTGTCTAGATATTTGATACATTTGTATGTTTTCATTTGCTGTACTTGGAAACTTAAGACCGTTGATTGCAGTTCCTGTTACGCCAGACTGTCTTCGGAATATCTTACCGGGAAATATATCCATGTTTTGTCCGGGAACTAAGCTTGCTTCGTCTACGTCAAACACTAAATTACCTGCAAGTGCTAAGTTATCAATAGCCATTCTTACGTGACCATTCATAAGCATTTGTGCATCTTCCATGTTTTCTGCTACACCTACTCCCCATACTTGGTATGGATGTACTTCATAAGGTATAACTTGGTAGGGTATTCTAGCAGGAGTAAACGGATTAAGAACACATCTAAGTACGTGATTGCCACATACCCATGCGTTAATTTGTACTTGATCTAATTCCGATAAATCATTAGGTATATCCATGCCAATTTCTCTAGCAAACTTTGCATCAAGAACTCCCCAATATTCTAATACTTCATATCTGTTGTCTATATGAGCTGGTTCAGTATCTTCGTCTCGGATTGTATTTTCATAATACTTTTCTTCGTAGTTTGAACCTTTAGCAAGACATTCTTCTATTGCTTCTTTATAAAAAAAAGGAAGACTTATAAGACTACGAAGTTGTTGTCTGTTCATACGATGTCTTTGTATTACATACTCAGCATCTTCAATACTTGTTGCAGATGGATCAGGATGAAAATCCCACACAGATACGGATTCTATACGAGGTACTAACTTTTCATACGGAACATACTGTCTACCTTCCTGTCCTTTCTCCCACTTATGAACTCTTTTGTTAAAGTTTAAAGGTCCTTTAACAACACCAGTACCTAACAAACAAGATTCAAATATAGCATTGCGAAGTACATTAACAGCACTCGTATCTAACAATTGATCATGTATATGTTTCTCTAGATTGAGTGCAGCCTTTTGGGCAGGACTAATTTGAGGTTCACCTGCAAGGGATGGGCCTTCTTTTAAAGGTGCGTTTTGGTATCTGTCTTTTAAACCTCCTAAAAAATCTAATCCTCTAGTTGCTTCAGTTGCTCCGGGAGGTAATTCTCTCCCGTCACCTTCATACCCGTAAGGGTCAGGAACAGCTTGATCCATAGGTGTTTCTAAATGTGCAAACTCAGCTATACCTTCTGGTACAGGAGTAGGCTCAACAACGAGAGGAAATTTTTTGTTAGAAAATAAAATATCAATTATCTGACCATATGCAGCGAGAACTTTAGTCTTCGTTATTTTTATGAAAACTTTTGATCTTTCTGAATCACGGTATTGTGTAGTTGAATCATACACACCACGAAAGTTTTTAAAGGCTTGCAACCATCTAGTTTCAAATCCTTGTCTTCCGTTTTCAGAGTCTTGAAATTTAGCTCTAACATGACCACAGAGTCCGGGCATCTGTTCCATAGGATTATCTACGGGAACTTGCGTTTCATCTGCAGGTTCTAGGAAATTATCAGACATATGTAGTCCTTATTTAGAAGTAGTTTTTGTCGTCAGCCATCTTAAAAAGAGATGCTTCTACTGTTGGCTTAGACTGTTTCTTTGGCATATCAACTTGTAACTCATTGTTACCGTTGTTAGACATATCAAAGTCTTTACCTTCACGAGTTAATTGATTTGATCCCATAGGGTCATTAACAGAAGTTTTATCGGCGTTCATTATGTACGAAGCACCGTAGTTGTAATTGTTATCTGGCATTTTATGTTGCTCCTAAAAAGCTATTTTGATTTAATTGTCGTTCTGTTTCGCTTCCTAGTTCAGAACGATTTGGTGGGGTTACAAACCCTGCTTCAACATCTGGCTCTCTACCAAACGTACTCATTTTGCTATCTACATTTGCATCTTCTGGCATTGTATTAGCACCCTGATTTGTCTGCTGATTGTCAGCACTGCTATTTAAACCCATTAGGTTTTGAATGTTACCTAAGAAAGTATCCTGCGATTGGCTAGCAACTTGATTTGATAAAGCTATATCTTGGTCAGTGGTATCTGATAAAGTTCCACTGCCTGCTTCAGTTGTCGTTAAATCTATTGCAGCTTGAGCAGTTCCAAGAGGACTAAATTCACCAGCTACATCTACGGCACTTTTTCCAACAGATTGAAGAGGACTAAATCCTTCCCCTCTGTACTTTCCAAATTGATCATATCCGTACTTTACTCCTGCACCTATCATAACAGGAGGTACTAATTTTACGATTGGCTTTGCAACATTGTCCATTAAAAAGTCTACTGCAGCACCACCTTTTTTAACTAGCTCATTCTTTTTTTCAAGAATATTTTTTTCTTTTACAATCTTTTTAGCTTCGGCTTGTTTGAGTTTACCTTCTTCTGCTGCCACAGCAGTATCGCCTGCTTCAATGTTTGCTTTGTTTATTTCCACTTGTAAATTTGCTGCAGACTTTTCCTGATATAATTTTGCATTGCCGTCATTTACTTGACTTAAGGTATTTGAAATAACTTTGTTGCCATCGTCGAAACTCAAGCCAGCATATTTTTCTTGAAAGTCTGATACTCTATCTAGAGGAAACTCTTCTACAACATCATTTAAAACTTTATATCTTTTGGTAATATTGGAAGGTTCAACTCCTATGTCTTTTAGATACTGGGCGTGATTTGTAGTTCCACTAAAAGCTACAAAAGGAGTAGACGATTTTGCAAATAACTCTTCTAATTTTTTTCCTGCCGCACCTGATGCAACATACTGTCCTATTGTTGTTTTATTGGCACGTAATGTTGCTGCAAGTCTAAGAGGGTCTTTTTCACTGTAGTTTAAGCTTGTTAGATGTGTCTCATTTAATTTACGAGTATCTTCGAGAGTAAATGTACCTTTGCTTTTTTTACCTGCAGTAGTATACTCTGTATTTATATTTGCTTTTTTTAAAGCCTCATTTATTTCAACCTCATTGTTTGTAGGAAATACTAAACCTTGTCCACTAGGGTCTACTTCTTTTAATATTATATCTCTTACTATTTTAGGAAAATAACCTGCTTTAGTTGTCGTTTTGCCTCTATCTTTTACTTCCAAATCTGAGACAACACCAGTTTTAAAATCTATGTTTTCAATTTTTAAATTTTTAAAATCGGAGGGTCTATACCCACCTATAACGTGCATAGCTAGTTGAGTGCCTGCTAGACGTGTTGTTTTGTTAGGACTAGAAAGCATGTTTGTTATAACTGTCTTTAACTTACCATAAGTGTCAAAAGGATAAGGTGAGGGAACTTTTCTTATAGTTTCCGTAGATAATTTTTCTGAACTTGCAGCTGTTCCAATCACGTTTGTTATAAGTGATCGTACAGGGTTTCTTCCTTTTTCTCCTTGATATCCAGATTCTTGAAAAAGATTTTGAAGTGCTTTTATGGCAGTAATTGCTTTATTATTTCCTGACTCTGCTTCAAAAAATCTACCAAACTTTTCTTTTATACTTGAATCTGTATTTATTTGTTTTATGGTTACGTCTGACAGTCCTGCTTTTTCTAATACTTCCAGAACAATCTTATTATCTTTTCTACCTGTTGTATTGCTAACTAAATTAGCTAAAGAAGTATTAGCAACTTTATCTGACCTTACACCTTCTTGTCCAGACAGTGCTTGTTCAAATTGTTCTGTAAATGTTACTGCCATTTATTAATATCCGAATGTTTCATTTTGCACCTGATAGACTTGAGCCTTGATGCCATTAAGCGTTTGATGAATCGCTGCATACCCTGTCATCCTTGTCATCAACATATATCTTAGAGCATCGTATGCGTGATCTTCTGCTTTAGTGTCTACGTCTTCGCTGTTAGTTTTGGAAAGAGGAATTGCTGCCAATTGCTTGACAGTGTTGCTACAATTAGAAAACACTCGTAATCTAGGTTCTTCTGTTCTTGGGTCATCTGCAAGCCTACGATGTATTTCCATCTTACCTTGTATTCTGTTACGATCAGACGGTGTCCAACGAACACCACATCTCATCATTGTTTCTGCTATAGAAGGACCAAATCCTGTCTTATTCCAACAGGAGGAGTCAAGTACTGTGTAGTGAGGTAGAGGGTCTAATTGCTCTGCTTCTAGTATTCTATCAGCTAATTGTTCTGCTGTCAACTGTTTTACGTACAGTTCACGATAAATCCATATATTGTTATCCCAGTCAATAGCACCCCACAAGACACAAGAAGGACTCGCAT
>Ga0208767_1001958_pt1 | contig 15894 bp, 16 predicted proteins | sample VirMetDEL_Mar_21_FD_184514 | JGI IMG/M metagenome (GOLD analysis project Ga0208767, IMG submission 184514) | Aqueous microbial communities from the Delaware River and Bay under freshwater to marine salinity gradient to study organic matter... | ecosystem: Environmental > Aquatic > Marine >... | reverse complement strand
CTTTAAATCAAGTTTTAGCAATTTTGGAAAGTTCTGAGTGGACTGCACCACTGCCCGAATGATTTACACCGCTATACTATTGGCGCTATGTCTGACCGGGTGCAGTTTGCGCTCTACCTACCCTTTAGTGGGAGGATTGGCTGGGGGTGCAGCCGGAAGTATTGGTGGCCCATTAGTTGGTGGTCTATCTGCTGGTGCTGGCGTACTAGCTGGTGAAGCGCTAAAAAACAAGGATGCCCTTATCGAGGCCGAAGAAACTATAGAGTTACTATCACACGGAGATGTATCTGCCATTGTTGCAAACGGACTAGCAGAACATAAAACAGGCTTTGAAAGTTTTACCTCGTACATAAAAAAAATCTTAATTGGAGCAGCAGTATTACTTGGTGGATACCTGGCCATTCCAATATTCGTGGCAAAACGCACTGCTCGCCAATGTTCACAAACTGAAGCAATTAAACACGCCACCCGCGCACCATTTCCCGTAAAACCTCCCTCTCGTAACCCATGAAGAATCTAGAACTCTTAAAAGACAAGTTTATGGAAATGTCTAGTAAAGCTAAAATGATAACTATATTTGCAGGACTTGTGGTTGGTATAATTATATTAGATTGGTTGTTCTAATGATAGATCGTACTGCAATTCTCGGAATGAGTGGTACAGTTGCCACCTTTGGTTTGTCGCACTTAGATGATTTATTCGGATGTATCGCTGGTGTAATCACAATTATTTACATGGGTAGAAAACTCTACCAAGAAATGAAGAGTAAGTAATGGCACGTTATCGTTCACAGGGTAGGCTCGATGATCAGATCCTCGTAGACGGGGATCGTGGGTTTAAGGGTATTGATTCATATCTTGAGCAAACGAGTCTAGAAGGTGGGTTCGTGCAGGAGAGTGAAAATATGCGCCTATCTGGAGATCTTGCAGAAGTACGCAAGGGTATCGATTTTTTAGCTGGTAGTGTATCACTTACTTATAGCGCAGGCACGGAACAAGTATTTGCTTCAACACTCTTCTCAGACCCAGCAACAGGTAATGAGTTTGTGGTGGTTGCATGTCGTACAAAAGCAATTATTTGGAATGATGCAAATAACTCAGGCATTGCCATAGATTATCCGGGTGGCGAAGTTGTGGCCACAGCAGATGGCGCAAGCTTCGTGCAGTCCCTTGAGAAGCTAATTTTATTTCGTGGCAAGAATAAGACTCCACTCGAATGGGATGGTGATTACAGCACACCCACAGATTTTGTGGTTAAAGCAAACGGAAGTCCAGGTGCTGGACGCATACAATGTCCAAATACAGACTTTGGTATATTTTTTCGTAATCGTTTAATCATCCCACAACCCACAGATAGTAACTATACAGTCTTGATGTCCGATCTATTAGACACGGATAATTACTACCCCGCAGAATCACAATTCAGAATCAATAAAGGAAGTGCAGATTTTCTTGTAGGTTTTTTCCCATACCAAGAAGATCAGTTAATCGTGTTTATGCGTAACAGCATCCATATGATTAACAACATTGCCACAACCTCCGCAGCTAATACCTACGAGATTACTCGTCAGCATGGTTGTGTGGCACGCAAAAGTATCGCACAGTCTGGGCCACAAACATTCTTCCTATCTGATAATGGGGTCATCGTCTTGTCACCTGGTACAGACCCTGCAAAGGGACTTGGAGTAGCTATAAGTAAAGTAAGTGGTGAAACCATACCCATGACCAGACCTATACAAGACCAATTTGAAGATGTTAATTATGCAGCAGCGGATACTGCATGTGGTATCGTGTATGACAATAAATACTATCTTGCAGTGCCTACAGGAAGTTCAACAGTTCCAAATAAAGTATTTATCTTTAACCTACTCACATCCACATGGATAAGTGTTGATGATTACCCAGCAATGGCAGGTAGCTTGGCATTTCATATAGATGACTTTGTGATTTGCTCGCACGGATCTAATCCAACAAGACGCAGATTATTTGCATGTAATGATACCGGGTGGTATCTCATGGAAGAAAATACTTCTGATGATAGTGGTAGAAAGATAGGTAGCACGTCAGAGTCAGGCACAACTGCAATTGCAGGTAAACTTAAATCTCGCTCATTCACATTTAATAATATCGATGTGAAGAGTTGGAAGCGTGGACAGTTGGGTGCGAATACAGTCAATGGTGATGCATTCAATATAAAAGTAAATACCATTGATCCAGACTCAAGTACAACAGTGTTGAGTCATACAGCAACAGGTACAGAAGAGGCACTCTTTCGTTTTGGTACGGGGCGTACCCGTGGGTATGGCGCAAATGTAGAAATTAATGTTACTGCTGGCACACCGAGTTTTAGGCATGTTAGTTTGGAAGCAATAGGAGTGGGAGCAAATGCGCGAAGAGAGGTGGCATAATGGCAATTACTTGTACAGTAACTCGTGGTTTTACATACGCAACCGGGGTAGACATAACTGCTGCAAATTTAAACGAACTAGGCGAGCCAACAGTTACAGTTCCAAGCGTAACCGATACAACAGTTGTGTTGCAGAGTTTTGCAGTTGCGGATCTTCCTTCTGCTGGAACTGCGGGAAAAGTGGTCTACTGTACAAATGGGGATGGAGGAAGCCCATGCTTGGCATTGGACAATGGTTCAGCATGGTTAAGAATAAACTTGGGGGCAGCAGTAAGTGCAAGTGATGCAGAGGAGTATATAATTGCAGAATGAATATACTAGAACGAGCAAAGGAATTTTACGATTTAACTAAGGGCGATATGTTCAAGGATTTAAGTGCGTATGCAGCCTACGGATATGTGTTTATTACTCCCTATAGTTTTTTAATTACTAAGCCTGTACGTAGTCAGTCTGATAAGCACCCAGACGAGCAATGGGGTGTATTAGCACCAGATGCTTGGTATGTTAAAACTGCTATCGGAGATAATTGCATAAGCGAATTTATAGATAGAACACCTTATCCACTCCCATATGTTGGATGGATGAGGCAATTAAAATCAAAACCAATTAAATGGTACGACTTAGATAGAATACTTAGGAGGAAATAAAATGGGAGGAGGAGGAACAACTTATCAAATGCCTGCGCAACCTAGTTATGGTGAGGGCATGGCAGACGCACTTAAAGCACAAGTAGAATTACTTACAGGTACAGGTGACTTTGCAGACACAGGTTCACTTGAATCCTTGCTCCCTCTCGAAGAATCAATTCGTAAGAAGACTGCTCAAACTGAAACGGATGTTCTTAGACAAACTTTACTTGGAAGTGGAAGTGATGAGAAGTATGCACCTGATGGTCGTATTATTGTTGGCTATGAAGAGCCACCCGCACAAGCAGGTGGTGGGGCAGATGCTGGTAGGTATAAGATTCAAGGCACAGTATTGGGAGACCTGGGTGGTACAGGTCGCTTTAGGTCTTATGGTGCATCTTTCAATATTATTGATGTAAACACAGGAAAGGCAGTTGAAACTTATTCACTCCCTTCTGATGGAGTTACAAGACACACACACGCAAAGCAAGAAAGTAGACTTCGGGATCTACTTAAAAAAAGTAAATATCTTAATGACGAACAAGTAGAGACATTAATAAATGCAGATTTTCCTGATGCCCTAGTTTTTGGAGACTCAAGCCAAGGAGGAGGCGTAACGCAAGCAAAACCCATCTATAAAAAAGACTCAGCAGGTAATGACATAGTCGCACCAGCAGGGCAATTCACACCAGGTGAATCCGTTGAGCGTGCTGGTGATGGTATGGTTGACCTTCTTGGTGATACACGAAATATCACACAATACGAAACAAAAACTGCTACTCAAGCAGATGTGGATGCTGGACTTGCAGATGAAGTGGGTAAGCAATTTGTCCAGCAAGTTAATACAACCGACCAAGCAGGATTCCGTGATGGTGAGTTCAAAGGATTATCTGCGATGGCCGAAGATATACAACGTGGTAATCTATCACGCCAGCGTGAAGCAGACCTACAAGATGTTGCCCGCCTCGAACCATTATATGCACAAATAATGGAGGATTATAAACCTGCCACCTCTTCTGCAATTACCGGGGCAAAGGATCTAATCGAGGAACAAAAAGATAACTTGCTTGGTGAAGTGGGTATTTCCGATCCAACACAAGTTCAATCACAAGGCGTACAAGCAGATGCCCTACGAGCAGGTTTAATGGCAGATGCAGAAGCTGCACTTGGACAAGGATTAACTGATCGTGAGGAGCGACAAATTGCAGAGGCTGCACGCGCACGTTCAACCATGATGGGCAGAACATTTGACCAAAGTGGTGCAATTGCAGAAGCAGAAGCACGGGTTGCTGAAGACAACCAACGCAAAATGCAGAACCGAGGATTTGCACAATCTGTACTTGGTCAGGAAGCAGGCATACAAACAAGTGATGATACTCGCTCCATGCAGGCAGACCAATTTAACGTGGCATCACAAATGGATGCCGAGAAGTTACGTGAATCTTTAAGGCAACAAGGATTGCTTGGATATTTAGACGCAGCCTCACGAGTATCGCAACTTGAGAACCAAGGACAACTCGATCCATTCCAGGCAATACTTGGACGAGGAGGAGGAGGAAGCTTACAAGCCGGACAATCTGTATTTGGTCAAGCAGGCTATGGATTAAATGCACAACCAAGCTACTTAAATCCAGAGAGTGGACTTGGATTCATACAGAACCAAGCGACCAATGCAGCTAATATGTTTAATGCACAAACAGCAGCAGATGCTACTAGGCAGGCTGGTTTATACAGTGGAATTGGAAATGCAATTGGTGGAATTGCTGGTGGGCTTGGTACAGGATTCTGTTGGGTAGCTCGCGAAGTCTATGGTTTCCATAATCCTGCATGGTTATTATTCCGTAAGTGGATGCTCAACGAATCACCAAGTTGGTTTAGATTAACCTACTTAAAGTACGGAGAACGCTTCGCAAGTTTCATCGCAGATAAACCACGCTTGAAAGCAGTAATTCGTAAGTGGATGGATTCAAAAATAAGGAGATAAAATATTATGGCAAGAAAACCATTCTTTAGTGGAAATTACGGATCAGCGCTTGCACGGGTCGATACTCGACCCATCATTGAAGCCGGGCGTGCGCAAGGCCAAATGTATGCCAACATGGGCAAGCAGATTGGGGATACTATAGAACAGTATCAACTTAATAAGCAAAAGCGTGATGAGTCAGAGGCTGCGTTTCAAGGTAAGTTTGGAAGAATTTCTGAACAACCTGGTGGTGCAGAAAAAATACTCGCCATGCAAAATGATTCTGTGATTGGGCCAACCTTAAAAAGAATACAAGATGGGAAAGGAACGCAAAAAGACTTTGATAAATTCAATGCCTTCACATCTGCGGATACCGAGCAAGAAATACAACTTATGAGAAAACAAGCAATGGAGTCTGACATTGCTACGAAATTACTAGAAAACGAAAACAGAAAATTAAGAAATCAAATTGGTGTGGAGACGAAGGATGATGTAATTAAGGGTGTAGGTGCAGACACAAGAACAAAAGAAGCAAGAGCAGATATGGCAGAAACTGATGAGGCTTATCACAAAGATAATATAAAATTAAATAGGCAGAATATTGAAAGTCTAATTGAGTCCAGAAAATTTAACACTTTAGCTCAAATTTATAATATGAATAAAGTTAAAGCTGAAATTCCCGAAGATTTAGAAAAAAGATTTTCTGACATTTCAACCTTATTACCAAAATTAGATAACACTCCGGTGAAAGTTAGAACCACAGGAATTTTAGGTATAGGTGCTGAAGAAAAAGAAATACCATATAAAGAGTATAAAGAAAATCCTGATGATTTTGCACCTTTAAGTAGCGATCAAATTAAAGGATTACAGATGCAGGAAGAGACTCTTAAAAACGAACAATCTGAAATACTTTTGCGAAGTCCCTATCCCTTTGTAAACAATGATACAGGTCAAAAAGGGATGACTACAATTGGAGAGATGATGAATTATCTAGAAAATAAATCAGATCCTACTACTCAAGCAAAACCTGCAAACATCCCTCTTGGACAAGAAGATTTAATGATGCTCGATCAACCGGGCACGACAATAGGAATACCAAAAGTCCCAACTTTTTAATTAATAATGCTAGATCCTAATCAAAATTATTCATTTGGTGATACACAAGGTACATTAGATCCATCTGGTAATTATTCTTTTGGTGGAACTTCACGCGAACTTTATCGTGAAGCACCACAGACGGGGACAGAAACTGCAATGAGTATTGGTCTTGAGGTTATACCTGCTTTAATTGGTGGTATAGGTTTTGGATTAGCTGGAGGTGCAGGGGGTTCAGCGTTTGGTAATTACTTATCACAAAAGTATCGCATGTCACGCGGTTTACAGGATGAGTTTGGTTTAGGAGAGTTTGGAGCGGCAACCGTATTGGGTGGTACACCTGTTGGTAGATTTGCAGATAAATCAAAATCAATATTCAGAGGTGGTTACGCAACTCCATTACAAAGAACTGCTATACGAGCAGGTCAGGGTGCAGCACTAGCGACAGGCGAGCTTACTGCACGGACATTCATAGATGAGGATCGCGCACCAACTCCTGATGAAGTTGCAACCACACTTCTATTTGGTGGTGTATTCGGTGGTACGCTAGGTGCAGCAGAAGCTAAGTTTTTACGGGACAAGGGATTACCCGGTGTCGAAGGACAAAAGCGCACAGAACTTCTTACTAATATAGTAAAAGATGTTAAAGAAGCAGGCGGGCCAAAAAACTATGAAATCGGAAGACCTGTAGGCTTTTTTACCTTCAGAGATCCTCAAGGTAATTTTACATTCCGTGATTCAGACACAACCGAATTAACTGCTGCAACATCACTTGATCTTGGGCCAAGAAGACTGAAGCAATTAAACCAACCTAAGTTACCAGGGCCTCGTGGATTAGGTGGCCCAGGACAAGCTAGAATAGGTCGATCAAGAACACTTACAGATGATGGTATCATTGAGGTAGAAGCAATACCTGTAGAAGACTATGCAGAAGGTTTACTCAATGGTATAGAGAATAAACTTCTGCTTGAATCAGAAGATATGGTTCAAACGCTTGCAACCACTCAGGAATTATCTCCTGAGATGCAGAGAATGCGTGAAATATTTGAGCGTAAAATTGCATCTGATAATGAAATATTTACAGGTATAAATCCCATCGTAGCTAAAGGTAACTTAGCAGACACGCAAAGGTTAAGAGAGATTGATGAGGAGATAAAAAAAATACAACACTTTGGTAAATCCAATGCTGAACGCAAAAAGCTAGAAAAAGAAAAGCGGGCATTAGAAAGAAAGCATAATATCGTAGGTAATGTATTACTTGGAGGTACGGGAGTTGCTTCAGTTGCTGGATCTTTAACAGGTGAAGACTTAGACAATGTAAGTCAAGCTGGTCTTCTTGGATATGGGTTACTTGCACTTGCTACTGTAGGTGGTGTGAAGAAAAAATTATTTGTATATTCCAAGGGTAAAACTTCTGGGCCAATGGACGCAGAAGATGTAGATCGAGCAATAGATAGTGGTGAAATAAGTAAACAAGATTTGGTCACTCCTGTAGGTGCAGAAAATTGGACTAAAATTGAAGACTTACCACAAGCACCAGAAACTAAACCAAAAGTTGAGTTACTTAATAAAGAGGATTTTGCAAAGCGAATAGAAAGCGATTTAGGAGTTGGTAAAATTGGTAAGGCTACAGATTATGAGACTGGAGAGAAAGTTGAAAAAATTATAGAATCTATAGAAGATTTAGAAGATGGTGATTATATACTTTCTGAGTTGGGAGAATTTGAATTTCCACAATTTTGGGACGAAAAAACTTTAAATTATATTTTACAAAACACATCTGTAACAAAAAAAGAATTTTACCAACAAGCTAAATCAAATATTACACAATCCAATTTAAGAGTTGGTCTTGATGAAAATGATATTGATGGCGTGGATTGGACTCGTGTGTTGTCTGAAAAAGAATTTGTCAAAGCATCAAATAAAGGAATTACGCTTGATCAAATATCTACAAAACTCAGTCCAGAGGGTATAGGTGAGTCTGGTGGTATAAAAGGAAAACTCAAAAAGCAGTTAATAGATGCTGGTATTAGTGAAAAACGAGTAAAAGAATTATCTGATAGATTTAAAAAATATTTTGACAATGACTTTGCTGGTATTGCGATAGGAGCGGGTACAGGTATTGCTGCAACCCTTGGGCAAGAACAAGAAGAAGGTGCGCCTGCAAGTGCAGCTTTAGGTGGTGGAATAGGTGCTATATTTGGACGTAAGATCGCAAGAGCATTTGGTAAGAGTATCACGAAAGGAATAAATAAAGGTAAAGCTGAACAGAAACAAAATATTGTTGAGCCGGAAAGAGTCGGTAAAGCAGCAGTAGAGACTGAGTCAATAGAAGCAACACCACCACCAGAACCAGGTAAACCAAAACCCACTAGTGAGAAGAAGCGTATATTGATAAAAGAAAATGTGCGAAGCTATTACGCAGATGAATTAATTGATTCACTCAAAATTGCAGATGATGATAATACTAAGATAATATTAGAGGAGTTAGGAAGGCGTTCAGTTCGCAATACTCCAGAAGCGCAAAAGATAAGAAAGAAGATGCAGATGGCTGCAACGGATACTGATATAGATACTCCAAGAGCGCAGCAGTTATCTGATCCACTTAATATTCCTGCATCAAATAACCCAAGTTCACAAGGCTTTAGAGATTTAGGTAGGCAAGAACTTCTTAATCTTGCGCAACAAAATGACCAGCGTGCAATTCGAGAAGTTGTAAGGCGTGCTGAGAAGAATCCACGAACAAAAAGATTCTTTCAAAGAGAAGGAATTATTACAGGTCTTCTCACCACCGGGACAGGTGCTATTGCACTCCTTGAGATGATGGAGGATGAAGATAGTTCAGTATCCCGTGCAGCGTTAGGTGGTGGTGAGTTACTTATTGCTTTGGCACTAGGCACGCTAGGATATAGAGGAGCAAAGAAGTTTATTAAATCCGCAGAGTTTAAAAAAGCTAAAGCACAAATTAAAGCTAATCCATCTGCTGCTGAACCTGATATTATAAAGCAGTCCAAGATAGATCAGGTTCTAGAGCGAAGTCCTTTTGCTCCGAAAAATGCAGTTGGTGAAATGATTCAATCTGCAAAGGATTTTGTCAGCGATGCACTTGTTCCATTAAGTCGCAAATTAAAAAATATAAATCCCAGACTTACTGAAGTATTCCGCAACCACGAACGACAAATCGCAATAAGGGCAAGGGAGTACATGGATCGAGTATCTCCGTTTATCGTGTCCATGAATAAGCGCTTAAAAAATAGTCCACAAAAAAACAGACTATTTAAACAGTACTTACTCAACGGGGAGTACGCAAAAATACGAGATGACATTTTAGGGCCTAATGCACCACAAGCTTTGTTTGATGAATTGGATGGAATGACACGCACTCTAGATGAGATCCGTGATTATGCACGTCAAAGAGGCGGTATAGATGTCGGATACATCGCACAGTATTTCCCCCGCAAAATAAGAAATTATACAAGTTTTCGTAGAGCATTAGAACAACAGCAAGATCTAGGAGAGATAAGAACAGAACTAGATAAAGCTCTCGATGACTACGCTAAAAAACATGGCTTCGCAGATCGCGATGCTATTCCCTCAGAGGAAGCAGCAGAAGTTGTAAGTAAGGCATTACGAACTCCTCCAAGTGGTGGAATGACTCCAGGTAATGTTAAGATGCGTACCATAGAAAGTGTATCACCACAGATGCTTGATGCATATGCTGACCCTGCTGAAGCTTTACAGGATTATGTTCAGCGCATGGTGCAAGCCACAGAGCGTAGAAACTTTCTTTTAAGAAAACCAGATGCGGGTGCATCGAAGGTGGGATTCGAGGGAAGTCAGGACACTATAAACGCAGACTTGGGAATGCGCATGGAAGTGACTGATGATATGATTGGTTCGCTTGCAGACCGATTGCGTAGAGAAAATAACTTATCCCAGGAAGATGTTGAAAAATTAAAAGAAATATTGCGTTCTAGGTTTAGCAGTAAAACCGTGAGTCCATTCTTCCAGGGGGTGAAGAATTTAAATTACATGGCGGTTATGGGTAACTTTGGATCTGCTATTACCCAGCTTGGTGACCTTGCATATTCAATACATTTTAATGGGTTTGATAATACCTTCAAAGCGCTTTTTAACCGCAAAGATAATTTCAATTTTGTAAAATACTTTGGCTTGAGTGATAGCTCGATTGACGCAGCAACAAGTACCCAAGGATTGTCTTCTGCATTAGATAAAGTATTCACAGTCACGGGTCTTAAAAAATTGGATCAATTAGGCAAAAATACTTTCATGAATGCATCTTGGAGAAAGTACCATAACCAAGCAAAAAAGAATGGTACTGCATTGGTGGATGATTTAGCGCCTGTGTTTGGACGAGAGCGTGCCGGACGAATGGTGAGAGAGTTACAAGAGAGTGATCCCAAAAGTAACGATTTACCTAAAGCGGTAGAGGAACTCATATGGTATAAATTTTTGGATGTTAACCCTGCAACATTGGGCGAGATGCCAAAGTATTATAATGAGAGTGGTAACATGCGTATCGCTTACATGCTTAAATCATTCACTCTTAAACAATTTGATGTGTTCCGCGAGGCAGGCATTGAGGATATCATGAAAGCAAAAAGGTTATATAGCGAAGGCAAGAAGGGAGAAGCTGCTAAATTTGCAAGCAAGGGAATGAAGAACCTTCTTGGCCTTGCAGTAGTCTTTGCTGCTGCAAATGCAAGTACAGATATAATTAAAGATATAATGTACGGAAGACCTATAAAAGAAGATGATTTAGTGTTAGATAATACACTCAAATTACTAGGCATAAATCGCTACCTTATGTATAAAGCCAGACGCGAGGGTGTAGGTAAAGCGTTGCTAGAAACTATGCTACCTCCAATGACAGTATTTGATCGTGGCAGTAAAGATTTGGATGATTTTTTAAGTGGGAAAGAGTATAAAGGAAATCTTCTGCAAGGTACACCACTTGATATTATTTATTGGCGCTACCTAGGAGGAGTTGACAAAGTTAAAAATATGAAGTAAAACTTTAAATATTCATTCATTACGAATGTTGTTTTAGCTGGCAGGGATGTCAGCACAAGCCACTCGAAAGGGTGGCTTTTTTGTTACTGATAATTAAAAAGTACAAAAAAAAATCAAATAGTGTTGACATCATTATAATTATAGAATTATACAATGCACTCACGGACACTAGAATAACCTTCATTGTTTGTCAGTGTTATAAGAAGATGCTTGCTATCAAGTGTAAAGTAAACTTCGGACTATAACACGAACAAGAAATGGAGGTGAATGAATAAGACAAAAAACACGCAATAACATAATATAATATAAAAATATAAATGAATGCTTTACATACGCCAAATCAATCAGTTAATTTTGCACCCTTAAATTATAACCCCAATCGTATGCCCCAAGCAAAAGTAATTTTAGATTATGAACCTGCGCCATTGCGTGTAGTGCAAATTAAAGAGGTACAATATGCCTACCTCGATTGTGAAAGCACACAATTCTTAGTGCCAAGTTGGAAGACTAAGAAGAATGTAATTAATACATTCAATAATATACTAAAGGAGATAGGCATGACTCCTGAGATGGATACCCGGTATTTGGGCGGTAGGCATCCAAAGACCCGTTTAACCATGCCAGAACATTTTTTACATGTAGTACCTCATGGTCATGCACGGATGCGAGCCGCCAAAGGATTATTTAGCGAAGGCATGATTGGTTGGTACGAATTGCAGGGCATCGATACATCCTTCATGAACAATTGGCGTTTGGTGAAGACTAAAGTAATTGAGGTGGAGAGTTTTGTTCCTACTGATATCATTCACACGATAATAGATAAATGTGAAGAGCAGAGATTTATTAACCCACTAATCCACAAAGCATACTTACTTACTTATGGATTGGGTTTGCGAAGTTCAGAAGTCAGTAGGGCACGTTGGAGCGATTTCTTCCAAGATATGGAAGGTAATAAGTGCATACGAATTTGGCAGCCCAAAGGAATTAAGGGTGCGACAAAGGATGACTACCAGGATAGACCATGCGATCCTACTTTTTGGGATCAGATTATGGCACTGCGTGACATGAATGATTTAATTATAAACACGAATAGAAATTTTATGCTTCGTGTATTTCCAAAGTTTTTGAAACAAGAATGTGGAGTGCCTGATAAGAGGTGCGTTCATCTTCTTAGAAAGTATTGTGGACATCGCATTATGAAAAGTAATGGTATTTACCCAGCCAGCAAAGCTCTGGGTCACACGGATACTAAAATTACTGATAAGATCTACTCAGGCTTGCCAAGTATTATGGCAAGTAAAGTAGGATAATAGAATACTTTCCTAGTAAATAACCTGCAAAAACAATAAAATAAACTACAAAAGGTTACAAATGAGTACTAATATAATTAAGGTATACAATGGTATTGAATTTAAAGACATGGGTGATGGGACAGTCGAGATATTTTGCGACCGCCCGGCAATAGCACGAACTGATGAATTGATTAAATTGTTTTCGGCTTTTGCAACTCAAACTTCAAAGGAAGTTGAAAACAATTGTCATTCTTTTGAATCGCATCACACGCAGCACGAAGTAATAGATCATACAGTTGAGCCTGCATTAGACCTGTATTCTCGGACAACTGTTTAACAGTTTTACGAACTGATGGTGATAGACGAAGACTTAAGGGTGTAGAGAGATTTTCTTTTTTGCTCATGAAGAACTTAGATCATAGCAAAATACAATAAGCAACAATAAAATACATAAAAACAAATAGAAATATAATATGGCATTCTTACCAAATAATATAAGCGCACCATCAGAAGGTGGTGGAGGAAGTGGAAATTATATGCGTTTCCAACAAGGAGAAAACAAGTTCCGAATAATAGGAAGCAGCGATGATAAGCCTACTCCAGGCTTCATACACGGAACTCTGGGCTGGACAGTCGAGGATGGTAAAAAGAAACCAATTCGATGGGCAGCAGATAAAGAAGCACCACAAGCATTCGAGGATAAACCTAGAAACTTTTATGCATTTGTGGTCTACAACTACAACGAAAGCAAGGTGCAGATTCTTGAACTAACGCAGACGAAACTACAAGCTGAGTTATTACAGCTTGCCAATGATGAGGATTGGGGTGACTGCCGTAAGTACGACATTAGCGTTGTACGGAATGGTGAAGGATTGGAAACAACCTATGCCATGAACCCAAAGCCAATTAAAAAGATGGATGATGATTTGCGTGCAATTGCCAAGGCAGAACTATCACGGATTAATCTACCAGCATTGTTTGATGGTGAAGATCCATTCGCAGAGTTTACACCACCTGCTCAAGAGGTTGATGAAGATGGAGATCCATTCTGATGCTCAGACGAGGCATAACTAACGAGGCCTATCATGCAGACCCAGCGTTGGGTAGGAGTCGAGCAAGCGATTTGCTCGCCTCTTGCCCACTCAAGGTGAAGCATGCGATGGGTCAACCAAGTCCAAGCACACCTGCACTCGTAAATGGAAGCATGATTCATAGTGGTGCGCTTGAACCTCAGAAACTAGATGAAGAGTTTAAGTGCAAGCCAGCAGAAATTGATGGTAATTCACCACGCACAAATGCGTATAAAGAAGCGTTTGCAGTCATGGAAGCTGACAATCCATGTGTTACATATGTACCACATTCTGATTATGAGAATAACCTGGAAGTTATTGCTAGTGTTAGCGAGCATCCATTGCTCAAGGAATTACTACACCATGTAGATACAAAGATTGAACATACGGGATTCTTTGAACTAGAAGATGCAAGCTGCAAGGTACGTCCTGACCTTTATAACACAAGCAATGGCATGGTGGTTGATCTTAAAACCACACAAGATGCAAGTGAGAAAGGTTTTGCCAAGAGTGTGCGTCAGTTTGGCTATGCATTTCAAGCAGCTTGGTATATGACTGCCTTACGCTCAATGGGTGAGCGTCCAAAACAGTTTGTGTTTTTGGTTGTAGAGAAATCTTCTCCTTACATAACTGCATGCTATACTTTAAATAACGCAGATATTGAGCGAGAAGTGCCGAGAGTGCATGAGGCATGTCGTTTATGGGCAAAGTGTTTAAGTGAAGATGTGTGGCCGGGATATTCGGATGACATAAAAACTCTTCAACTCGGATCGCTTTACTCCCAAAACCGATTATCTATTTCAAAGATTGCAGAGAAGTTTAACGTGAGTCGTTCATATGTTTACACGATAATGGAGAGACATAAACTTGAAGCTCGAAATATAGGCAACAAACGAACCATTGATATGGTCGAGTTTTCTACTGCATTACGCTGGGAGAATGAAGGAAAGAATGTAGCGTGATGGGTAGGAACAAGGGCAAGGAAGTAAGGTTGGTTGTAAGTTCAAAGGCACTTAAAATGATGGGTTATAAATCGCAAACAAGTCTGGATCAATTCCATGCAGACGAGGGATTTACAGCATATTATATCGAAGGTGGTCAAGGGAGAGGTGGAATTGGATTAGCGTGGAGTAAGGATGAAATAAAAAAATGGTTAAAAACCGAAGGAAGGAGAACTGAAGAATGGTTAATCGATTGAAATTAGAAGAGATGGACAAAGTTTTAAATTATGCATTGCAACATATTGAGCAGCATAATTTTGATGGCGCGGTTGTGGTATTACATGCATCGATTAAGCAATTGGTTGCTACCTTACGAGGTGCAGACCTGGATAATGAGAAAGATCCACATGTCAACATCTACACAAAAAAGGAATGTACTGTTTCTATACATAATATTTTAGAAATAAGTGCAGATGTATTCAATGTAACCATTGACGAAATACGAGGTCGCAAGCGTACAATGGATGTAGTTTTAGCTAGGCAGACAGCAGTCTACTTTTGCAGAAAACTCGATTACACAGTCCAAGAATTAGGTGCAGTGTTTAATCGAAACCATAGTAATATTTCACACACTTGTAAAAAAGTGGATGATTATATTCAATGTGACCGAGAGATAGGTGCAAAAATAAATCAAGTGGGAGATCGTATAAATGCCATGCAACAGTAGGGCTAAAGGTGCTAGGTATGAGAGGGAATTAGCACGCTATTTATCCGAGAATGGGTTTCCAGGTTCACGCAGAGGACAACAATTCTCTGGTGGATCGGATAGCCCGGATGTGGTGAGTGACTTTCCATTTCATATCGAGGCCAAGCATGTCCAGGCATTGAACTTATATAGTGCTATGACCCAAAGCATACGAGATGCAGGTGAGAAACCACCATGCGTGATTCACAGAAAGAATAATTCACCAAGCATGTTCACATGTAAGCTGGAAGACCTAATTAAATTATTAAACGAGAAGTCATGGACTTCCAAAACTAACTAACTCAAAAATACTATGATAACAGAACTAGCAAAAACCTACGAAGAATTAACGAACGAATTTAAAGATGCAATTACAAATGGCATCAATGGATTTGTTAAAGCCGGAGAGATATATGTAAAAGCAATAGACCAAAACCCTGAGTATGCAGATAAAATGCAACTTGAGTTTAGTGACATTGTACCTGCAAAAGCATGGAAACAATTTGAAGCTATTGGTAGAAAATGGATACATCCAAAACTTATTCTTGGTGGCATGTCAGATGCAAAGAAAACAAACATTGTAAAGCGTTTACCATACAGCTTACAGAATCGAGTGTTTGAAGGTGAAAAGTTTCCATTACTTATCGCTGGTGGAGACGTGCTTGATGTAAGTATACTTGATGCAAGTAGTGAGCAGACCATGCAATTGTGCGGAGATGGGA
>Ga0208767_1001957_pt1 | contig 15894 bp, 35 predicted proteins | sample VirMetDEL_Mar_21_FD_184514 | JGI IMG/M metagenome (GOLD analysis project Ga0208767, IMG submission 184514) | Aqueous microbial communities from the Delaware River and Bay under freshwater to marine salinity gradient to study organic matter... | ecosystem: Environmental > Aquatic > Marine >... | reverse complement strand
TCTCCTTCCCAAAAATATCTATCTTTGAGTGTGTCTAGACTAAACTTATCAAATGTTTTTTCTTTATCATAGTCTATTTCAATTCCTAAGTAAGGCTTAGTTCCTATTTTATCTTCAATCATTATCTTGTTCCTTATTGTTTACGTAAAGTGCTATTATAGCATAGTGAATTATTTTATACAAGTCTAAATTATTTTTACCATCTTTCTTACCAAACCTCATAGCATACTTCATAATATTTCCAAGACAAAATCCTTCACCATATCCTGAATCAATAATCATATCTGTTGCTTGATATTTACCATTAGCATAATGCTGGTCATAAGTTCTATCAACATAAAGTTTTAGTTGTTTTAAAGTTTCATCTTCTTTAAACTTGTATTTCACTTTTCCATTCCTCCGGTAATGTTTCTTCACTATACCATTTAAAATTATTTTTTTCTGCCCACTCTGCATGTGTTCTTTTTGTTCCATCTTTTCTACGTTTTGCTTGAGGCATAGGAGAATAAGGAGTCAAAAATAAAAACACTAGCTCTTGATTTGGTTTTAAAGATTTTCTAATCCAAACATATTTGTTATATTCTTGGTAGTCCCAAAACCTACCTTTTGCTTCAAGTAAATATTCTTTATTATCTATAGTCTTTACAAAGTCAGGTTCATAGTTATGTTCTACTATATAAGATATTTTATCTGAATGATGTTTCCAAGATTGTAAAACACTGGTATGTAATTTGTGTTCCCATTTAGAATCATATCCTTTAGGAACATCTTTTTCTGTTGGTCTAACCTTTCTAGGTTTTCTGTAACCAACCATTACATAACATCCGAGTAAGTAATACTATTTATATCTTTATTTTTTAATACTTTTTTTATTCTTTTTACAAACCATTTAGGCGTGTAAGCAGAAACCATTAATTTTCCATTACTAAAAAAATGACTATCTTCAGGTAAATAATTTTTAAAATTATCTATATTTACTTTCTTTTGTTCTTCTTCTATAAGCATAGTTTTTAACCATGTAATTACAAACTCTTTTGAAAGTTTCCTTACTTGCTTTGCTTTTCTTTGATTCATAATTTTACTTCCTCAACTTTAGGTTCTTTAACAATCTTTGTAAAATACACAGGACCTTTAGCATAATTAAAAACTCTTAAACCTTGTCCGTCATTAGCATCTTTATGACATTCTATTTTATGTGGACACCATGTACATCCTCTATCTAGTTTCATATTACCTGATGCACCCTCTGGTACAGGGTCATAACAAAGTTCAGGTGGTTTATTTTTTACAATAATTTCTTTTACGTTTTTTATTTTAGAAACTATGTTAGGCTTTTCCATGTCATCAGGTATGTAAGTACAAAGCTCTCCTGTTTCTTTATTCATAACTAAGAAACCACCCTTGTTTGTACCCTCTGCTTTTTCATAACCTGCAAGTTGTGCAAGATAGCCAAAGGAATCATCTTCACTTAATGTTCCTTCTTTAAATTTTTTGTATGCATATCCTGATGCAGTCTTTACATCTACTACTTCACCATCAATCTTACAGTCCATATGTCCTTTGATTCCGTTTACAGTAATTTCTTTTTGCATATCTGTAAGCTTGTGTCCAGAAAGTTTAACAAAAAACAAAAGTAAAACTTCAAGTAAATGTCCGTATAAAAACTTAATTTGTATATTGGGTTCTAGTTTTTCTGTTGTATCTGATTGTGTATGAGCATCAAACCATAAACGTCTTTCAGGTTTACCTATGTTTGACATACGTAATATTTCTTTTTGAGTTCTGTCTTGAGGAGTAGACCAATGTCTTAAAGCATCAGCCATATCTTTACCAAACTCTTCATACATTTCTTCGGATATCTTTAACTCCTTACCTTCTGTTAAAGAATCTAAAATTTTGTATATGTCTGGAACTAAATTATTTAGCTTTTTCATTTTCTGATTCCTTGAATGCTTTAATAACATCCGATGAAAATAGTTTTTGTAAATTTACTAGAAACATTTTACTTGCTTTATGGTCTCCACCACTTACAGTTTTAAATGTATCTAATTTATCTACGATAGTTTTAAGTACATCTGTTTTAAAAACTAATGTACAAAATTCATTATCACCAACACATAAATTATGAAACCAATAATCAGATTCAGTTGCTCTTATACCTGAAGGCTTACCGTATGATTCGTATTCTATGCAAATGTTTCCTGTGTTTTGCCATAAATCTTTTTCAGATTTAACTTCTATTTTTTTATTGGTAAGCATCTCTGCTATTTTTTCTTCTCTTATTGTACCATAAGTTAAGTCAATGTCAAACTTTTTTCTATCTTCTATTTTAGGTTTCATATTTTTCCTTGTAAGTATTTAATATTTCTATAGCTTTATCTGTATTTATTTTTATCCATTCTCCGTTGTTATCTTCTGCAAAAAATTTCATAAACTCAAGTACTTTTTTTTCAGCTTTGATTTGATTTTTTACTGTAATAATTTTAACAATTTTAAAATCTTTTAAAGGACAACCTGCTTGAAACTGTGATAATCTTTTATCTGCATTTATACTTTTACCAACTTTAATCCAACCTTTCCAAGCAGGATTAGAGATAATATATATTTCTCCTTTTGCTTTTGACAACCACTCTCCTATTCCATATTTTTTATCCATATGTTTTTTTAATCCGGGAGCTGATAAATGTCTTTTAGTTTTTTCTTTTAAATATTCACAAGCTTTTCTTAAAGACATATTGTTTTTAAGTATTTCATTTTCAACATATTCTAGTTCTTTTAATTCAGTTTCTATTGCATCTAACAAACCTGTTTCTTGATTAAATGTATACCCAAAATTAATAGTAGACGTTTTTCTTTTAATGGGTTTCATACCAACTGTCTCCTATTTTATATTCGCCTGTTAAAGGACATCTCATGTTGTAATGTTGTCCTGCTTTTTCTATGGCTTCTACGCCTAGTCTTCCTACAAAGTCTGCCTGACTTTGAAGAACTTGTATCTGCCATTCATCATGTATGTTTGCAACAAATTTAGCATCTAAAGTATTTAATCGTATGTGATTATCTAGTATTACTAATCCCTTTTTCATCACGATTGCTCCTCCACCTTGTAATAAGGTGTTGAGTGCAGCATGTTTATGTCTTAGTAATATCTTACGACCATCTAGCCCTTTGAGATATCCCTTTTCTGCAGCTCTATCAACTCGTTCCTTAAGAGTTCTAAGTGCTGGTAGACCAGTAAGAAACCGTTCTCGCAATCGTTTACCATCGTTTCTATTTCCTTTAATGATGCTTCCAATTTTTTCATCTCCTGCCCCGTAAATGAGTGCATAGATGAAAGTTTTTGCCTCATCTCTTGATTTAAGTCCAGCAAATTGTTGGTTAGCTGTGTGAATATCTCCGTTGATAATTTCATTTATATACTCCTCGTCAGCCATATAGTGTGCTAACATTCTTAGTTCTAAACCACTTGCATCTATACCTACAAGCTTATAACCTTCTGGTACTGTCCAACATGAACGACATTCTTTACCATAAGGACTATAGACTGCCGGTACTTGTGCCATGTTAGGATTTCTATGAGCCATACGACCAGTGATAGCACCAGTACTTATAACTGAACCATGTACTCTATTATCTTTTTCAAGAGCTTCTATCCATGAATGGACTTGAGCTAATCTTTTTTGATATAAAAGAAAGTCTGCTATAAGCTTTGCTTCTTTTATGTGAGTAATTTTTTTAAGAGTATTTTCATCTACAATAGCTTGACCTGTTGGTGTAAATTTATTTGGCTTCCAACCAAGCTCTTGTAATCTTTGCCCAATTTGTTTTCTAGAACCTAGATTAAACTCTTGTAATGTCTTTCTCATGAAAGGTTTTCTTTCAAGCGTACCCTCTATTATATCATTGTACTCTTGTTCTGTCAATCCTTGTTTAGAAAGTTCACCATTTTTTTTCAATTTAGGTGTTATCATTTTATCGTCTATCCATATTGGCTGAAATGTTTCGTGTACTTTATCTTCAGTTTCTTTAAGTTTAGATGATAGTTCTGCTGTCAAAAGCATAGCTTCTTTCTCATCAAATAAAAATCCATTTTGTTTTTGTTGTTCAAGAATATGTGTAACTTTATGTTCTAACTTTATACATTCTTTTGAAAAACCAATAGATTCTTTTTTTAAATAATTAAATAATTTATAATTTATTTCAACATCTCTTTCACAATACGATAACATTTCTTTTGTAAAAGCTGACCATTCAGGCGAGTCTTTCTTAGGTAGTCCAAGTTTATAACCCCACTTGGCTATACTATGACCACCCTCTCTTGTAGGATTAAGTAGTCTAGATAGCACAAGTGTATCAACAACTTTATCAGCATGGTACAAATCAATACCAGTAAGTTTTTTAATCACTGGTATATCATATCCCAATATGTTATGACCTATAAGTCTATCTGCTTTTTGCAGAAACTTTATGCCTTCAATTAAAGTATCTTCGTAGAAATGATAGAACTTTCCATGCTCATCTTGAGCTACAAGACACCATATAACTGAAGGATTTAATCCGTCTGTTTCAATATCAAATACTAATTGCATATGTTTCTCCTAAAAAGGTATGACATCTTCTTCTTTAGAGTTAAGTATTTCTAAGTCCTCATACTCTGACAGTCTACCTGTTTCTTTATCGTATACTAATGAACAAGCCATACCTACATCACCTGTATATCTTGATTTAAGGATACGTAATTTTGTTGTTCGTGATTCTAAATCATCATCTGACTGTTGATTTCTTTCAAGTGCAATCACACAATCAGAAAGTTGTGCAATACTATTAGAGCCACGAAGATGTGATAAGCTTACACTAATACCATTCTCATGTCCTTTGTTGCCTTCGATTCTACGTAAGTGTGATACAAGTATTATACCTGCACCTGTTTCTTCTACCATGCTACGTAGTCTGTGCATAATACTGTCAATAGCTTTACGTTCATCACCATCCAACATAGAACTTACAAGCATGTGTAAGTGGTCTACTACTACCCATTTACAATCACAACCAACAATCAAGTATCTAAGCTTTGCAAAAATAGCATCAATATCATTGGCTCCAAAGTGGGCATGTATAAATACTCTATCGTTGCCAAACACTTTATCAAACATGTGTATTAATTTAGACTCTCCATATTCATCACGTACACTATCAATAAATAGTTTGTCACTTGCTTCGATAGAAAGTATACCATCAACTGTACGTTTCCAATCCTCTTCAAGTGCTATGATACCCACGTTATCATCTGTCTGATTGATAAGCCAATGCTCAAGCTCTCTTGTGATACTAGACTTACCGAGTCCTGTTCCACCTGTAAGTGTTACAAGCTCACCTGCTCTAAGACCTAAGAGCTTCTTGTTAAGACCTTCCCAAGGATAAGGTACGCTTTGTTTACGTTCTCTGTTTAAGAAATCATTTTGTTTCTCTGATACCCTGATGATACCACTAGGTGTATAAACCTGTGCATCCCACCAAGCTCTTGTAAAGTCTTGATGTTTGCCTTTATTAAGCATATCGTTGGGGTCTTTGTAGCCATTAGGAAGCGTAACAATCTTTGCTTTTCCGGGCTTGATAATACTAGCTACCTGTTGAGAAGCTTCAATACCTGCTTTGTCTTTGTCAAAACATATCACAACATTGTCAAAGCTTTCAACATACTCAAGGCTTTCTTTTACGTCTTTAACTGCTGAAGCAGCACCACGTTTAATGGATACTACAGCCCACTTAGAGCCTAGAAGCTCATAAGTAGCCATAGCATCACACTCTCCTTCCACTATCGTAAGATACTTTCCTCCTTCCTTGAATAAGTTTTGTCCAAAAAGTCCAGAGTCTTGAATAGTACCCTCGAACTTAAAGTTTTTATCTCTAATATATCTAATCTTTGTAGCACATTGCTCATGATTAATATAAAAAGGATATAGATGTTGTGCCAACTGACCATTAGAATCATATACAACTTTAACACCATACTTTTCTGCTGTTTCTTTGGAGATATTTCTATCTGTAAGCTTTGCAAAGATACCTCCATGAACATTTACATGTGGTTTAGGTGTTGGTTGTTTAATATAGTTTGTCATTGGCGTTACTTTTCCCTCATAGTTTGCATAAAATTTGTCACAACTAAAACATTTTGCAGACCCATCTGCGTTTACAGATACTGCATCTTTACTACCACATTCGTGACAAGGAACGTGATACTTTATAAATTTACTTTGTTCTTGCATATATTTACCCTCGTTTAAAATAAGAAAGCCACCCTGTTTTACGAGAGTGGCTTAGTGTGGAGATATCTATGTCGAGATTATTCTTCAGTAGAAGTTTCCTCATCAACACTTTCTTCTTCAACCTCTACCACAGCTTCAGGACAATCTTTTAAGAGGGTTTCAAGATTGTTTCTGTGTGCCTGACTGGCAAAGTTTAAAGCTTCTAAATGAACTTCCAATGTGCCTACTTTATTGATAGTAATACGAGCATTGTTTTGTATTTGTTCATCTTTAATATTATTTACATCGTAATTTACGATGCCTTCATCATTTTTAATAGTAATAATCATATTAAAATTCCTCACCGTCCCCATAAGGGTCTAACTCAGAACCGTCTTGAGTTTTTAAAGCTACTAAATCTAATACTTGCATGGCTTGAAAGTCCAAACCTTTGAACTTACCATACTTATTATCAGTTTCCCACTCGTTGTATTGAACTTTAACAGTAGAACCATTACCTACAATATCATCCATAGGTTGTTTATTCTTATCAAAAAGTTTAGGTGCATTTCTTACCATGCCATTTGGTCCATTCACTTTTCTTTTAATTGTTAAGGCTCTACCAACAGAGGTTTCACCACCACTATCATCCTTAATGGATAAGTTTTTTACTTTAAAGCCACGAGCCTCAAAGTCATTTGCAACGTCATCATTCACTACTAAATCAACTGTATACACAGGCTCAAACGTAGTGTTTGGTGTAGTTACTGAAGCCCAGTAGGCTTTTCCTTCTAATACTGCCATATATAACCTCCTTTTGGTTTTGGCTGTTTAATTGGGTGTATTATACCCTAAGTTGTCATTGATGTCAAGCATTATATCTTCCATTGTATAAATACTTTCATCACAAAGCTTAACATAATACTCATGTTTATTCCACCTAACTTCATAGGCAATTTTATTTTCGTATAATTCTTGATTGTTTTTTAGTATCCAGTTTTCAAACTCTCGGTACTCATCTTTGTTTAATTTTTTATATCCTTCGTACATATTATAGTCTCCACCATGTTGGTTGTTCTCTGTTCTTGTTCCATTGTGCATAATGTTTTTCATGTATAACATAATTTCTATATGCTACGATAGGGTTACTATCTTTGTATACATCTGGCATAGCCTGTGCAAGTGGTGTCATGCTTGTATGTGTAATGTTATCAGGCATCTTACTTAAAGGTTCTTCAAGTTTTATAATACTTGCATGAGTCTTACCGTATCTATAGTTATATTCCATACCAAGTGCTAAGAAATGTCTGTACAACCATGAATAATTACTGCTTGACTCTCTTGCCCAGATAGTACATGGATGATTTTTATATGCTTCCTTGTAAAGTCCTACACTATCTGCATACTCATCACCATCTAATACTCTATGTGCAGTACATAACATCTGTGCAGTTTCAAGTGGCATCTTCACTAGCATCTTATCTGGCTGTGCTTCTGCTGATACAACAGGACACTCATCAAAATAAAATATGTTCATCATTCCCTCCTAAATAAATAATTTAATTATACCTGTTAGTAATACAAAAGTTGCTACTGCATTTAATACTATCAAGGCTCTGTCGTTCCACATCAAACCTACTAAAGTCCATAGAAAACAACCTATAAAACTTAGTATTAAATCTACTTCTTTCAAATCAGGTATTGTCCTAAAACAAATTGCTACTATTATAAAACAACTTGCAATCCATTTCAAGTACCAATCAGTCGTCCTTTCTTTTCTTGTCATAATTACTATCTGCTATTATAAATCCAACACCCACCAAACAAAATAACATAAACCCTATTACAAATACTAGTCCTATTATTTCTCCTATCATTCTACTTCATCCATATCTGCATGGTCTCCTGTTAAAACTCCAACATTACCTGTAGCAGTTTGTTCTTTAAACTTATTATCAACAGCTTGTTGAACTTTTAAATCTACATTAATTTCTTTATCTTGTAGAGAAGTTCTAAGAGATTTAATAAGCATAGTTAATTTACTGTTTTGATAGTTTAACTCATCAATAGTATCTTCTAATAGAATTATTTTTCTATTAAGAGTTAATATATCTTTTGAGTTTTTTCTAGCATCATCGTGTACTATAACAACACTAGCATACATAGTTAATACAACTGCAATAGCAGTCAATAGTTTTACTATAAATAGTTTCATATTATTTGTCCTCCTCTTGTACAACATATTTATATTTATCACTACTCCAACCTAAGTCAAGTAAGTCTACAACTTCATATCTTAATTTCTCAAGCGTTGTAATGTCTGATAAATAAAAATCATTTATCTCGTGTAGTGTGTTAAGTATTCCATTAAGTTGATTAATTCTATTTACTAAATCATAATAATCTTCTTTACTTGTTTCAATTACTACTTTATTTTTTAAATGTTTTACTTTCATTTACCTTGTCCTCTATATTTTTTATGGTTAGCTTTTCTATTTTTATTCATGGTAGAGTAGCCAACATTACCTCTACCCTGACTAGTTTTTTTACCTCTAACACCAGTAGCTGATGTATGAGCTTGACTAAATGCTTTTGATTTTACTGCCATTCTATTGTATCTTTCCTCCTTTTATCGTTATATTTTACAACTCTTCTGCCACTTTTATATCCTGTAGTTTCTCTTTCCCATTTACCATCTTTAAAAACTACTTCAATGAAATCTACTTCGTTATCAAGTTGTTCTTCTTTAAGTTCTTCTCTGCGTTTTTCTACTTCATCTTTATATTGTGTCATAATGCTACAAACTCCATGTAAGGCTGTTCAATGTGTCCTTCAGGCAACCATTCTACCATATCTTTTACATCTTGTAAAGTCCAATTAGTTGCTGTTGTTTCTCCCTCATCATCATGAGATAACAACAATGCTTTACCTGCATAGTTAGCACCAATCTCTACCATTCTAAAGTATCTTTGATTGTCTATAAGTAAACCCTCATCATCAATATACATATCTTCATGGGGTGTAAGTCTAACACAATCAAAAGTTCTACAGTCTATAAAGCTATAGATTTCTTTATAGTTTCCTGAATAATCTACCTCAGTAATTGTTTCTTCGTGTGGATTTATTAGTATTGCTTTCATATTTTCTCCTTTTATTTATTGTGATTATAAAAAATACTTTCAGCTATGAAGCCTAGTATTTCATCCCTGTCATCATCAGCATGTAAATCATACAGATAACAAATTTCTTCTATTTCATCTTCAAGTAAGCCCTGAGAATCTTGTTCAAGAACTTCCTCAAAGATTTGTTCTAATGTTTGTTCATTAGTTGTGTTACTCATTCTACGTCCTTATAAAATTGCTTGACTATATCTTTAATATCAACCCAAGCATTTTGAAGGTCATCTGTAGGATAATCTGACCATTCGACTTCGTTTGTTACAACATCATCTATTAAATTAATTTTATCTGCTATGCTAAGTTTCACATTACCTCCTGTATATCATCACATTCAAAATCTTTTGAAGCATCGTAGCCTATATCAAATCTTAAGCTATCTCTAGCTTTAAAGTAAGCATCATCTTCATCTTTACCTTCAACTACATAAGTATAATCAAGAGTATCTATTGGTATAAATTTTATCTTAAAAGTTTTCATGTTATCTCCTTATGAAACATAGGTATTGTCTGCCTATATTAATTACTCTACCTCTTTGAGTAGCGTATGTTCCATATTTATTAAAGCTTCTTGTGTTTGTAGCAACACGAAACTTAACACCAAACAAATTGAAATGATAAAATCTTTTCAATCCATTATATTTATCTTCAAATATTTTTAACATATTTATCTCCTTTATGTTGTATGTATTACAAAGCCTGACATATCATGTCTAGCTTTACCTTTTGCTTTTAGACCTACAATAACATTCTGTTTGTCTAAAAATCTTAAGTCTGTTTCGTCTCCATTGACTACCTCTCTGCCTTTAAAATGTATAGGCATATCACCATTAAAGACTACTGCTATGTTGTATGCAATCTTGTCAAACCAATTTGCATACTTCATGTTAGCTTCTGAGTAGCTCCATGTCAAGTGATAGTTTTTATAATCAGATACTTTTCTTGTAGGTATTTTAGTATAGTCATAGAATTGAACATCAGGAAATAACTCAAAAATATTATTAGCTTCTCTCCAACCTAAGTCTATAATTTCTTTACATGGTTTCCATTCAGGGTGTCCATAGCCTTCAAAGTATTTTGCATACTTTTTAAACAAATACATATGTTCTATATCAAAACGATTATTCTTTGTAGGTATAGTCTCCCATTGTATGTCGCTTGTGCCATTGAGTCTTATGCAAGGAAGCTTGTCTTTATTTTTACAGTATTTTACAAACTTTGTAATGTCTGTAATCAGATAGTCCATGAAAGTATCTCTATCTTCCAAGAACAATTTAGTCTTACGCTTTCTAGCTTCTTGTATGACATTAGTGGTTTCACCCTTCTTTATAATGCCACCTCTACCTGCTGTATTCAGACAGGCTTCCTTACACCCTGCAATATCTTGATATGGACATATCTTGGTATTGATTGGACTAAGGTGCATGATAGCAGTTAAGTAATTACTTACTACCTCACCTTTCTTAGTCTTTGGATTGTTAAAACTTAGTAATTGATAGCTCATAGGTTCTCCATTTTTTTAGGTAAAACAAATACTGAATGACAATAAGAACAACATCTACCCTCTGCATAAGGCTCTGCATTTTCTCCTTGATTCCAATATACTTTACCATCTTCTGTTTTCTTTTGTTCTATGTCACCTTCACAGATAACACATTCTAATATTTCATCAAACATATTTATCTCCTATATATGCATTAAATCATCTACAAATTCTGACATAATTCTTTTGAGTTCGTCAAAATCTTTAGCGTCTCTAATAGTTTTTCTATAGTCTTGATGACAGCTTTTATTTGTTCTTCTGTCATAAGTTCTATAGGCTAATGCTTCTTGTATCTTTTCTTTAATTGTATACACAATCTTTTTTTCTAATTCATGTTCATTTAGTATGCTCATAATATTCTCCTGTTAAAATTAAATGCCTTACCCTCGTTTAGCATCATGAGTACACAAGGGCAAGGACTTTGTTTCAGTGTGTTGGACGATGGGTACTAGCACTCATTCCAACCTTTATCTTACGACCTACTTCGTCACCCTGTCTAAAAAGGAAAACAGTATAGACTTCAGGATTTTACAGTAAGCTCATCTTACACTAAAATTTTTAAAAGTCGGCAGGAGTAGTGAAGGTTAATTAAATATTGAGTTTTATTGACTTCACTGTCTTACGCTTACTACTCCAATGCCTGTAGTTTTAGTCAATTTTATTTATATGTGGAGACATGGTTCTCGCCAAACGACACATAAAAGGCTAGTCACGTGGTGGTTTAGTTCTCATTCGTGTTTTATCCTTAACCTTATTGTTTCTATGTCCCCGAATTTAATCTAGGATTTATAATAGAAAGCAAGGCTTTTACAAAGGCTCACTCCTAGTCAGTTTGAATAAGTTTTTTTACTTCATTTTTAATATCTTGAATATCGATTGACTCAATTTCATCAACTCTCATTTCTAATTCACCTAAATTATACTCAAGACTTTCTTGCTCATATTTTAGGTCATGAGATGAATCTTGTAAAGCATCAACTCTTATCTCTAAATCTCTCATTCTTGCTTCAGCTACTAATATTTTTTTCATAAAATCATAATAACCGTCAATACCTAATAGTTTATGTATTAGTTTTCTCATATATCTATCTCCATATTTATTATTAATATTATAGGGCAGTTTTGAATGATTGCCCCAACATTAATAAATCTATTTTTTACTATAAACTAATTTAGCAGTTTCTTTGTCTTTAACAAAACAATTTACAGTAAATCTTTGTTCAACATAATCGTTTACATCATAGTTATACTGTCTCGAATGTATTACGATATCTCTTGTTGAAAAGCCTGACAAGTCAGTTCTAGGCTTTACTTCTATTTTTACTACGTTATGTATGTTTATATCCATTTATATCTCCTTGCCTTGATAGGCTATTAGTTGTTGATTGCCCTACAGCTTACTAGAAACAGCAGGGCTTGTCAAGTGAAAGTGTGTATGTAAATAATTTACATGTTTATATTTTGACTATGTTCCAAACAGTTCCCTGTTCCATAGATGTTTTATTTAAGTAATCTTTAGATGAGTATATTTTAACCCAACCAAATCTACCCTGATAAATCATAGACCTATCCTCTTTGAAATTAAAGGCTTGTCTAAACCTATAACCCTTTGATTTAAGGTGTTCTTTTGCCTTATCCAAGCTATTAAACTTTACAGCTTTACGTGTTTTAGAGTCGACAATTGTTGCCATGTTTTGTAATCCATTCGGATTTTTGCAAGGTGTTTTCATAATTATATATCCATAAAATTAAATTGTTCATCATCAATCAGCTCATTCGCTTCCAAATCTAAACAAAAGTCTAAAATATTTACATGTTCTGTTTGAGCCTGTTCATCGTCCTGAAACATATCAAGCAACTGCTCTGTTTCTATTTCGTCTGTGTTAAAGTTTAATTGTTTTAATCGTTCCATATCTGTTCTCCATTGGTTGATTGCCCCACCACAATAGCAAGTCCTGTAGGGCTTGTCAAGTGAAAGTACACATGTAAAGCATAAACATAAAATACTTTACATGTGATGTATAAATAAATATTTACCATGCTAGTCTGCTTGGCTCATAATCGAAATCTTTAGGATTGCTAGTGAAACCATAATCTTTCCACCATGCTCTTGGTCTGGCATATTTACCTGTTTCGTTATAAACTTTACAGGAAGCATCAGTCATGGCATCTCTTCGCCATTGTAGAAACGCATGAACTTTATATTTTGCTAGTGGCATTCTCACTTTGTGAGAGGGATTTCTCATAGTCACCCATTTTCTACCCACTTTTACTTCGTAAGGTCGATAGCCATACTTCCCATGAAAGTGTGTGTAATAATGGTCAGACATTTGAGGATTGAGCAGTCTTTCCATACGTGTTTCAGAGCAGATTTCCATTAAATTTTCCATGTGTATAGTTCCTTGAACTTCGTAGTTCGTTGAAGCAGTCAGCGACATTGCTGATTGCCCCAACTAGCTTAGAGGTTGCTGTTGAGCTTGTCAAGAAGGAAGGCAGACATAAAAACAAATATTACGGGCTAGGTGTAAATAAAACTTTATGTGTGTTTATGCGTAAAGTTTCATTCTCCTGTCTGCCGACCAAAAGCTCTGAAACGTGTAATCGTATGTGCGTATATATATGCGTATGAGAAATCAAAGTCTTAAACGACTTTGCAAGGTTAGATAAATTTCGTGGTGATTTTTGGAGTGATTTTGAGGGGTTGCTAATTTTTCGCCTGTTTCCACGTGCATTATGCATAGGAGAAATCACGTGTGAAAAATGTGTTGACAATGTTTTGCAAATCGAATTACTATGTAATGGCAATCCAATGACGGGTTGAAATAACTGCCCTAAAGGGCAAGGACGAAAATTATGACAAACACAACACAACAAACTACGTTTGAAATCAAAAACCCTGAAGCTAAAGCTTCCTATGGCATGGTACGTAAAATTGCACAGCAATTCAGCAAAGCTACCAATTGTCCGAAGGACATCAAGTGGGGAACAATTCATGGACACTTTGTGTCAAGGCTCAACGACAAAACTAAGCCTTTGACTCAAGGTCAAGTCGTGAAAATCTTAAGCATGAAGGCTTTGCCTAGTGCTGATTTGAAAGCCATGAGAAGCTACAAAAAACTTATAAGCATAGCTTAATTCCTTCCGAAGCTACCTAGCTCAAAAGCCCCTCATTCGAGGGGTTTTTTTTAACCTCTCTAAAGTCTTTTAAAGACTTCAACGCCCAAGCCCCTACGAAAACACGACAAGTTTACGAAGCTCTTTAGAGCTTTCACAAGGACTTGTTTTCATGAACTGAAGGTTGATATTAACCATAGGTTAAAAAGCTCTCTGAAGGCTTTAGAATTCGTTATAGCTTGGTAAACTCTTTAGAGTTTGTAGAGTTATAATTTAAAGACTTATTTTCTCTGAAAATCTTGGAAACTTCAAAAACTCTTTAGAGTTTGACAAAGCCTATCTGTCAAATCTTGGGAAACTCTTTAGAGTTTGGGTGTTAATCTTGGGAAACTCTTTAGAGTTTGTGAAGATTTATGGGGTACGCCAGAGCCACCCACCCCCTCCCCTATATATATGCACATTCTCGTACATTTTTGGTAATTTTCAGTTGGAAACTTCAAAGAGCCTTCTTGTCTCTTTATAAAGAGCTAATAGTTTGGTCGGGTCTTGGCAGGTTAGGTCGGGTTTAATAGGTCTAGAATGACCATGAAGATATGTATTCAACCCCGGCACACTTAATGTTATTATATAGTTCAAAATCAATTTTGTCAAGTCTTTCGTAAAATATTTTATAAAGCTTGACAAAGCTTTCATATAACTATATAATATCCCTATGTCTTTACCAACAACACAAAAAAGAAAACTGACAGAAAAACAAGAGAATTTCCTTAATAACCTTATAGAGACTAAAGGAAATCTTAAACTTTCAGCCGAACTTGCAGGATACGCAGGAAATCACTACCAAGTAATTCAATCACTTAAACAAGAGATAGTGGATTTAGCCTCGGATGTACTTGCAAGGGAAGCCCCTTTAGCAGCATTTAAACTTGTCGAGGTTTTACAAAGCGATAAAGCCCTTCCACAAGCCAATGTAAAGCTACAAGCAGCTCAGACCATTCTTGATAGAGTTGGTTTAGGTAAAAAAGAAAGACTAGATGTTAATCATAGTGTTAGCGGTGGTATCTTTATACTACCTGAAAAACAAACGATTGATATCTCAGCAGAGGAAGGAGACTATGAAACTTTGGATAACTGAGTATGTTGATATGGATGATAGAGCCTCTATAGGACCTTACATTAAAGCAGAAACAGTTGGCGAAGCAAACAGAATAGCTATCCAATATGGGTTGTTAGTACTGGGTGAAATCCAAGAACTACAACACGATACAAAAGTAAAAGAAAGGACGGTACACTAATGCCAAAAGAAAAAGATAGTAGATTAAAAAGAGCAGGAGTATCAGGTTATAACAAACCTAAAAGAACTCCTAACCATCCTAAGAAGTCACATATAGTTGTTGCCAAAGAAGGTGACAAGATAAAGACTATTAGGTTTGGTGAAAAAGGTGCTAAAACTGCTGGTAAACCTAAAGCAGGTGAATCAGATAGAATGAAAGCAAAAAGACGTTCTTTTAAAGCGAGACACGCTAAAAACATAGCAAAAGGAAAAATGTCAGCAGCTTATTGGGCTGACAAGGTTAAATGGTAAAAAAGTATTTTAAAAAGTTTCATAAGCTTATGAAATGTTCAAGACTACAAAAAATAATTAAAACATTTATAAAATAACATGCCACACGCAGGACACTTTAAATTTAAAGCCTTACACAAACAAAACAGTAGATTGTCTATGAGACGTAATCAAGGTAAACCCGGTAACATTACTCGTGATGAGTTTAGTGAGAACTGGGATAGAATCTTCAAAAAGGAGGATAAAGATGCCA
>Ga0208767_1001953_pt1 | contig 15908 bp, 25 predicted proteins | sample VirMetDEL_Mar_21_FD_184514 | JGI IMG/M metagenome (GOLD analysis project Ga0208767, IMG submission 184514) | Aqueous microbial communities from the Delaware River and Bay under freshwater to marine salinity gradient to study organic matter... | ecosystem: Environmental > Aquatic > Marine >... | reverse complement strand
ACACAGCGGTTGTCGAGGTAGCTGCGGATGATTGGCGTGCCCCGGTGTCGGACCTGATCGCAGGGACGTACCCTGACGGTTTGGGGACGCCGTGTGATCCGCCGCCTGAGCCGCCAGTGTGATTCGGTGCGGCTCGCTGACGCATACGGCGAGTACGCCGAGCCGAAATGGCCGAACGAGTTGCGGTGCGGCGAATGCGGCAAACTCCTCGCCGAGCTAGTCAACGCACCGTTCCGGGTGATGTGCCCGAGATGCCGCAACGTCAACGAACCTTCTTCATAGACCGCCACCACGGCATCTTCTACACTGCCGTCTAGTGCGCTGAGTCGCCTTGTGCCCCGGTGGCCCCCCTGACGGGTGGACACCCATGCCCGCAGGGAGACCAATGCCACGATACGTCGTCACCGGAGGACGCAGCGGCGACGCCGGGATCAACATCGGCGCGGACCGATACGAGCCGGGCGATCACGTCGAAGCGTCAGCGAAGAAAGTCAAATGGCTTGTCGATGACGGCTACCTCGCCCCTGCTGGTACCCCGACCGAAGCAGACGAGGAGTAGATCATGCCGACGTTTCACCACGGCAAAGGCTCGAAGGTGTATCTCGACGAGTTTGACATGTCGGCGTACCTGAACTCGTCCGACGTGACCCACACGCAAGACACCGCTGAGACCACAGCGTATGGTGCGTCATCTCGGGCGTACATCGCAGCGTTGGCTTCCGGCACGCTGTCGTTCGCCGGGTTGATCGACGCAACCGACACGGCAGGGACATCTGATAAAGAGTTCGAGGCGATCCTCGGATCAGCGACGCATCCGCTCCTGACCGTCGAGATCGAATCTGGGACGATCGGCAACCGGTCGATCATCGCCAGAGCGAACGAAACGTCGTACACGATGGCGTCACCGGTCGCAGATGTCTCGTCGTTGACCGCCGATTTCCAGTGCTCCGCTGATCCGACGAACAACGTCGAGTTCGGTGTGGCGTCTGCTGTGCAGTTGACGACCGGCGCGTCGATCGCGTTCGGGTCGCTCGGCGATCTCGCTTCGGTCGATAACGCAGCGGCGAGCGCGAACGGCGGCGCAGCGATCCTGCACGTCCCGGCCAACACGGTCGACGGGAACACGACGATCAAAGTGCAGCATTCAACTGACGACGCGGTGTGGGCCGATCTGGTCACGTTCGCTGCTGTTGGTGCGTCGACGATCACATCAGAACTGTCCGCCGTGACGGGCACTATCAACCGCTACCTGCGAGTCACGGCGAGCACCGCAGGCACATCAGGAGCGATCACCTTCGCGGTGTCGTTCGCCCGCTTCTAGGAGGAGCACACAATGCCAACATTCACTACCGGCAAGTCCGCTGTCTTCAAGATCGACGACACCGGCGGAACCGAACGGACGATCAGCGACGTCTTGAACAGCGTCGATTTTCCTGAGACAACGGACACAGCCGAGACAACTGCGTTCGGTGCCAGCTCACGCAGCTACATCGTGTCGTTGGAGTCCGCGACGATCTCGATCTCCGGCATGTACGACGCGACCGTTGACGGCTACTTGAAGGGCGGTGCCGAACCGGCGAGCCGTTCGTTCGAGTATCAGCCGACTGGCACGTCGGGCGAATCGAAGTACACCGGCGAGTGCATCCTGACGAACTATTCACTGTCTAGCCCGGTCGGTGATGTCGTCACGTTCTCCGCTGACTTTCAGGTCACTGGGCCGGTAACCCGCGGAACGGTCTAATCGTGAAGTCCACCGCGCACGCTCCGCTGGTCTGTAGCGTGCGCGGTGAACCCACGACAGGAGAACAACATGCCGAGCATCCGAGATCGAATCAAGAACGCTGAGGACGGATCGTCAACGACGATCACGATTCCCGAGTGGGATGACGTGACGTTGAGAGTTGTGTCGATGTCGGCGGGGCAACGCGCCCAGATTTTCGATGCGATGCAAGCGAACGACGGGAACATGCCGCTGGAGTTGTTTTGGCGGGTATCGCTGATCTCATGCGTGCTCGACCCTGACACCGGCGAGCGGGTGTTCAGCAGCGACGACGCCGACTGGTTGCTGGCCGACAAGTCAGCGGATGTGATCCAGCGCATCTCGGAGGTGTGTTTGCAGGTGTCGGGCATGACCGAAGATGCGGTTGATACGGCGGGAAAAGGCTCCTCGGGTTCGGGCGAGTAAATCGTGAACGGCGCGTCTACTTCTCGCTCGCCCGTGACCTCGGCATGACCGTGACGGAACTGCTGGAGCGGATGCCGTCAGCCGAACTAACTGAGTGGATGGCACTCATCCAGATCGAGAACAGCGAACGAGAACAAGCCGAAGCGAGAGCAAAGGCGAAACGAAAGTAGACCCGCATGGCGGTCGTTGAAGTAGTCGAAGCGAAAATCACAGCCGACACGTCACAGTTCGATCGTTCAATGAACCGCGTGAAGGGTTCGTTCACTGATGTCGGCGCAGCAGCGGCGCGTGGAATGGGGGTTGCTGGCGCAGCGGTAGGGGCCGGTGCGGCAGTGGCTGCGGGTAAAGGCATCACTGCGTTCGCCGGGTTCGAGACGTCGATCAGCGAAGTGTTCACGCTGATGCCGGGCATCACCGACAAGGCGATGGCTGACATGAGCGACGACATCAAAGACTTCTCGAAAGAGATGGGTGTCGCCACGAACGAATCCGTCCCGGCGCTGTATCAGGCGATCTCGGCGGGTGTGCCAGCGAACAACGTGTTCGACTTTTTGGAAACGGCGCAGATGGCAGCGGTTGGTGGCGTTACTGATCTTGAAACAGCCGTCGACGGTATCTCATCGGTTGTGAACGCCTACGGCGAGGATGTCGTCAACGCAAGCGAAGCATCTGATCTGATGTTCACGGCGGTCAAACTCGGCAAGACCGATTTCGAGCAGCTATCACGGTCGATTTTCCAAGTCGCTCCGATCGCCGCGTCGATGGGCGTCGGGTTCGGTGACGTGTCTGCTGCGCTCGCTACGTTGACGGCTCAGGGCGTGCCGACGTCTGTCGCTGCGACGCAGATGAAAGCGGCGGTGTCGGAACTCGGTAAAGAAGGCACAACAGCGTCCGAGGCGTTCGAGAAGTTCACTGGTAAGACGTTCAAGCAGTTCATTGACGGCGGCGGCAACCTCGTCGACGCGTTCGTTGCGATGCAGGACGGCGCTGATGAGATGGGCGAATCGGTGCTTGATTCGTTCGGGTCGATTGAGGCAGGGCAAGCGGTTCTAGCATTGACCGCAGACGGCGGCGAAGCGTTTGCGTCTGCGTTGGGGGAGATGGACACGGCGGCAGGCGCGACCGAGACAGCGTTCACGACGATGGAAGAAAGCGTGTCGCGTGATTTCGACAAACTGAAAGCGTCGCTGGAGGTGCTTGCGATTGATCTCGGCGAGAAACTCGCACCCGCCGTGTCATTCGTGATCGGATTCGTGCAGGAACTTGTTGATGCGTTCGGTGAGGGCGGCCTAGCTGGCGTTGCGACGCTGCTGCGAGAGAAGCTCGCACCGGTCGAGGAATGGATGAAACGCAACAAGCCGATCATCGGTGCAGTGGCGGTTGTTATCGGGGCGGTGATGGTCGGGGCGGTGTATTCGCTGATCGCAGCGTTCGTGGCGCTGCTGTCACCGTTCGTGCTCATTACTGCGGCAGTTGCTGCGCTTGTTGCAGGGTTTATTTGGGCTTACGAGAATGTTGAACTGTTCCGCACGATTGTTGACACCGTTGTCGGTTTAGTCGTCGCGTACTTCCAGTTCCTCTACGACCAAGTGAGCAGCAACCTCGACGGCGTGATCGGATTTGTAACTGATCTGATCGGGTTCTTCGTTGACCTCGGCGACGACGCAGCCGCAGTCGCCGAAGTCGTTGCTGGCGTTGCTGTTGACATTTTCGACAAATGGAAAGAGTACTCCGGCAAGGTCATGGAAATCCTCGGCGTCTTTTTCGATCCGCTACTCGACGCAGCGAAAACCGTGTTCAATCTCATCGCTCGCGCATGGAACTCAACCGTCGGCGGGTTCGGGTTTTCGGTGCCGAGTTGGGTGCCGGGAGTTGGCGGCAAAAGTTTCACGATCCCGAAAATCCGAGAACTCGCAGAGGGCGGCATCGTGACAGCTCCGACGCTCGCAGTCATCGGTGAGGGCGGCGAATCAGAAGCGGTGATCCCGTTGTCTCGATTCAATGATTTCGGTGGTGGCAGCACGGTCATGAACGTGACGGTGAACATGCCGGTCGGGTCCGACGGCAGTGAGGTTGTCGCCAGCTTGCAACGCTATGCGAGGGCGCACGGCGGCACGGTGCCGATCGTCACCGGTGACCTCTGATGGCGACGTGGAACTGGGCGCTGGACTTTCAGCCGGTCGATAAAGACGGCGGGCCGAATCCGGCACCAGTGCCGGTGTCTCGGGTGCGTGGTGCGTCGATCAAGTACGGCGTGTCAGGGGATCAGCTGGGTGCGTCCGGCGGAACGATGGTTCTCGAACTCGACAACACCGACTCGGCGTTCACTCCCGATGGTGGCGGGACGTACGAGAACGCTCGGTTCTTGAATGTGCTCGTGAAGCTCTATGCCGACGTGACCGGTGCAGGAGCACCGAGTTGGACGCACGGCCCGCCCGCCGTGTTCACCGGGGTCGTGTCCGACGTCCAGTTCACCTACAGCGACACCTACGACGCCACGGTCAAGGTGACGGTCGTGGATCTGCTGACGATGCTCGGCACTCTTGTGCTTGACCGGGAACCCGTAGGGTTCGAGTTGGACTCGGCTACTGACGGCATTCTTGACACCAGCACTCTTGGATTCGATCTGCGAGGCGGGTTGTCGCTTGACTCGAACCCGACAGCCGTCGTGATTGACCAACTACTCGCCGCAGCAGACGCTGTCAGCCCGCAGGTCGGTCAGACCAGCGTCGTGAACCCGCAGGGTGACACCGGCGAAACGCTCCAAGCCATCACGGACTACCTCGGAACCGCAGGTGCTCTCCTCAACTCAATCAACGCTACGACTGGGTCGAGCATCTACGTTCGGCACGGGTTGCCGGTGGACGGCACGCATCCGTATAACAGCCTCACATTCAGAGCGCGTGGGAGAGAACCGCTGAGCGATGCAGTCACCGGCGTCATCGGCTTCACGCCGCTCAACCTCTGGGATGCTCGCCTCGCAACCTCAGGCACCGAGCCGCACTACATCAGCAACGTCGAACTCGCCACTGGATCGACGTCGTCATATACGCAGGCGCTATACACCCGCGCTGGCGGCGAGCAGCAACGGACAAGCTCTGGCCTCGATGAGTTCGGCGGGCGAAGCATCAGCCGCAGCGACCTTCTCAACCTGACCGACGAACGCACTCTCGCCGCAGCTGAGGCGTTCCTCGCCGAGTACGGCGCAGATGGAGCACCGCCATTGAACGTGCGGGAAGTTCGGATGCTGCCGATCGTTACTGGCGACAATGACGGCTGGCAGCTAACTAAACATTCCACAGGAGAAACCACGACCCTGTCGATGCGTCCCGAGGGTTCAACCTCGACGCTTCAGTTCACCGGCGTCGTCGTTGGCGTGTCGTGGGCGATCAGTCCGAAGGCGGCGCAGATGACCGTGCAGATCGACCAAGCGCAGCGCCTCGTTCACTTCACCCTCGACTCGTCGGACTACGGCGAGCTAGACACCGACACACTAGGATACTGACATGGCCCCAGCCGGATATAAGACTTTCGTCGCAGGAGCGATCCTGACAGCCGCAGAGGTGAACACATACCTCATGCAGCAGACCGTCAACGTGTTCGCCGACTCGACGGCACGGGACGCTGCGATCACCTCGCCGAGCGAGGGGCAGGTCTGCTACGACTTGTCGACGAACTTCATCCAGATATACGACGGATCAGCGTGGGTAGACATCCTCAGCTCTGCGGGAGCTGCCACAACGAACAGGGTCGAGCTGGTCAAGTTCACAGCGACCGGCGTCTTTAGCAAAGCATCATACCCGTGGGCGTCGTATGCCGAGATCACTGTTGTGGGCGGTGGCGGCGCTGGCGGCGGCGCAGAAAACAACGGCTTAGCGGCAAATGACTACGCGGCTGGTGCCGGTGGCGGTGGTGGCGGCACAGCGATCGTCTACACAACGCTGGCAAGTCTCGCAGCAGCTGAAACCGTGACGGTCGGTGCGGGCGGTTCCGGCAACATAAACACCGACGGCACCGACGGCGCGCAGTCATCGTTCGGAACCATTGCAGTAGCAACAGGCGGCACTGGCGGACAAGCAGGGCCAGTCGACACTGTTTCTCGCGGACAAGGTGCGACAGGCGGCCTCGGCGGCATTGGCACAACAGGCGATCTGCTAATGGAAGGCACCAGAGGCGGCCACTCATGGATCAGTTCGGGCGAAACTGGGTTTAGCGGTGGCGGCGGTCTGTCGTCTTTCGGCGGCAACATGAGCAGTTTGGTCACGCCAGAAAGCGGCGATCTATCAGGTACTGGCGCAGACGGCGCAGTGCCCGGCGCAGGTGGGGCTGGTGGTATGGACTCCAACATCATCAGCGGCACCGGCTTCGCAGGCGGCGACGGCGCTGACGGCATCGTTGTCGTCAAACTGACCTAGGAGCAGCATGGCCGACCCGATCAACCTCGCCTCGATCTACGACACCGAAACGCCGAGCAGCGACGAATATTTGCGCCGGATGCGGATCAAACGCGACACAATCCTCGGAACCTCCGACTGGACCCACCTCACCGACGCAGTAGTCGCCGACCAAGCCGCCTGGGCGACGTATCGGCAGGCGCTGCGTGACGCGCCGGAGTCGTGGATACCCGGCCCGACGTGGACGCCGCCCGACCCGCCAGCGTAAGGGACTGACATGCCGCCAACGATCGTTACTCGTGAACAGTGGGGTGCTCGCCCGCCGAAGCGTCCGTTTACGCGCCGTTGGCGTAAAACGCAGGGCATCGTCATTCACCATTCGGGCGTGAAGGGCGGACCGACCGGGGCGAAAGCGGTCAAAGGGTTCGAGCGCCACCACATGGACACTCGGGGATGGAACGCGATCGCGTATAACTGGCTGGTCGACGTTGACGGGCGGGTGTTTCATGGGCGCGGGCCGGGGATCGTTGGCGGCGCAACCCGAGGCTACAACTCGACGACCGAGTCGATCTGTTACATCGGGTGGGGCGCTGATCCCGTGCCGGATGAGGCGTTGCGGTCGATCAAGTGGCTGGCCGATCATTTGCAGTCGGCGTACGGGCCGGGCCTGTGGGTGAAACGGCATCGGGATTTCGCGTCAACGTCGTGCCCCGGCGATTGGCTGGCGAAGTGGGTCAGCGACGGGTTGCCGTTGCCGGACGGATCGCCGGAACCGGACATGCTCGCCGTCCTCCAGTATCTGCATTTTCTGACCAAGCAAGTGGAGCGTCGGTCGTTGTCGAGGTGGCGGCGGTCACGAGGCGACGCAGTGAAGGTCGTGCAAGAGCGGCTGGTTGCCCACGGCCACAATCCCGGTCCGATCGACGGGATCTTCGGGCGGAAGACGGCGGCAGCGGTGGATGCCTTTCAGCATGCAGCAGGGTTGAAACGCACCGGTGTAGTTGACCCGCAGACATGGGCGGCGTTGCTGCGCTAATCTGCGCCAATGACAGACGCAGTCACCGAACGGATGCTTGCCATCATGCAAACGAGGTTTCCGCGCGAGTATGCGATCTGTCTTTTGACCGCCCAGAACCAAGAAGTGCAGGCAACGATTCATCATTCGCTGCATGTGCGTAAAGGATCAACGTGACTCGACTGCTCGACCACATCGCTTCTCATCCCGCCCGTTTACAAGCGACGATCACCGCGTTCACCGCGCTGATCACCGCGTTCGCTTTGACGTGGTCCGCGGAACAAACCGCGGCGGTCACAAGTTTCTCCGCCGCGATCATCGCGTTGTTCGTTGAGAAGCCGATCCGGTCAAAGACCGACGTGTGATCGGCGATGCAGCCCGAGGTGATTGCGGCTGTCGTCACCGGAGTGTTCTCACTCGGAGCGATCGCGATGCAAATCCGGCATCTACGAGTCGAGAACACGCAGCAGCACGGCGAGTCTCGTGAGCTGCTGTCACGCCTCGACGAGCGTTCGGCGATTACGCTTGACAGGGTAGAGACCGTGTCGGAGCGGTTGGACGACCATTTGGAGCAGCATCGTGAAATCGAAGGCGGACGACTTCCTCGAAGCGATCGGTCCCAGTAGGCGGCAGTCGTATCATCGGCTGGCGGACAGGTTGAGAGATCAAGACCCTGATCTGCTCGACGCTGTCCTGACTGCGTTTGGAAATAATGAGGTGCCGACGACGTCGATTCATCGGGCGTTGTCGGACCTCGGATATGACGTCGGGTATTCGTCGGTGATTCGGTGGCGGCAGCATGTCAGCGGCTGAGGAGTTCACGAAGCTGACCGCGCACCACAACGGCCCGGATCGTCCGCCGCCGGGATGGGAACCGGGCCACATCGTCAATCACGACAGTGGGCAAGCCGAGTACACGGGGCTGTCGACGTCGGAGGCGATCGACCCTGACGAGAAGATCATTCTCGCTGAGATGCGACTCGACCCTGACGAGTGGGCGATCAAACCGGGCAGTTTGCAGGTTCGGAAATGGCAGCAGCGAGCCGGTTCTGGCGAGTGGTGCTGGTACTACCGGCTGACCGCTGTAAGGCGTTCTAAGACGATCGCTGACCTCGATGACCTAACTACTGCGCTGCGACGCCGGAAACGCAGCAGGAGCCGTTCTGACGCGTCTGACGGGCAGATCTGGGCGACGGGTGACTGGCAGATCGGCAAAGCGGGCACGATTGACGTTGTGCTCGACACGCTCGGCGAACTTCCGGCACGATTTGAGGCGTCATGGCGGGCCGCTGGGAAACCGGGCACGATCGTCGTGGCGTTCCTCGGTGATCTCGTCGAAGGCTGCACCGGCATGCACTACGGCATTCAGCAGGTGTACTCGACTGAGATGAACGACCGTGAACAGCGGGCGGTCGTGCGAGAAGCAGCGATGGCAATCATCGACCGGGCAGCCACCCTCGCCTCGGATGTGCTGGTCGTGGCGGTGCCCGGTAATCACGGCGAGAACCGGGTCAACAAACGTGACTCGATCGTCGGTGACAACGTCGACGTCGCAGCGATCGACGACTGCCGGTGGGCGGCTCGTGACGCTGAGGCGTATGAGCATGTTCGGTGGGCAGTTCCCGGCGACGACCTGACTGTCTGCGTCGAGGTAGACGGGTTGCGGCTCGGCGTCATCCACGGACATCAAGTCACCGGGCAGGGAAAGATTGAGACGTGGTGGGACAGGCAGGCAGGAAACCATCGCCCTGTCGGGTCAGCCGACCTGCTGCTGTCCGGTCACTACCATTCGCTGCGAGTTGAATGGCTCGGCCCGCGGACGTGGATTCAAGTCCCGACCGAGGACGCCGGGTCGCCGCAGTACGCTGAGCGTGCCGGTGTCGGCGGGCACCGGTCAGGGTCGATCACTGTTGACGTCACCGCAGGCAGCGTCGGCGACGTGCGGATCGTTTAGCGGACAGGTTTCGGATCGCCGAACCGTTCGGGGCGATTCGGCGAAACCCTCCACGACTGGCGGCATTCGTGCGAACAGAAGAACATCGCCTGTGATGGTTCTCCGCACCACTTACACTCAAACGTTCTCGTCTCGCCGTCGGGCACGCCACGACACTACCGCCATGTAGGCGGCGAGCGCAGCGAGAACCAGCAGCGCGTGCCAGTACGTCAACGGACTGCGACTCCGACGAGGTTTGCGATCGCGTATCGAAGCGCAGCGGACCGGGTCAGGCCGTGCTCGTCGGCGTATCGTTTCAATGCGTCAACGAGGTCGGAATCCATCTGTGCGGAGATGAACTGTTTGTCGGTCATGCGGGTGCCTTTCGTGTTGTCCAAGCGAGCGCGAGCCGACCGGACGGGTTGGTGTATTCGATTTGGTGGCCGTTGTGGATCGCTGCGACAACGAGTCCGTGTTCTTCTCGGAGGGTGCGGACCCACCGGCGAGCGGTTTCAGTGCGGTTCGTCAATCCGTTGTCGACCATAGCTTGCGCGATCTGATCGTCGGTGGCAGGGCCGTGATCGGTGAGCCAGTCGATCACGGCTCGATGATGGTCGGTGAGGGTGTGGGTGATGGTGGCGGCGGCGGCGTGTGACGTGACCGGGTCGCTGGTGCGAGCGAGCCGGTTTGGTTCGGTCCAGTCGATCGGTGTCGGCACGTTCGCAGAGCACCACGCGACGTGGTCGGGCTGATCGTGTCCGCACTCAAAGCAGAACGGTTCTGACATGCGTAGATCTTCTCATAGTTTGACAACGATTGTCAAATGCTGCTTGTTTGAGTTAGAGTGACCGCATGACCCAACCGAAGGAGAAAGAAATGCCTGACCGCCGTGACCTTGCTGCGCTCGCCACACCGTTCAAGGATCATCAGATCCAGACGAAACCCGGAGGGTTCGGTGCCCGTTACGTGTCGCACAGCGAGGTGCAGCAGCGGCTGCTGTATCACCTCGGGCCGACTCCGCAGCGTGTCGTCGAGTTGATCCGCAACGCCGACGGTCAAGTCCACGGTGTGATCTTGGAAATGACGTTCACGATCGACGGTGAGCAGGTCACGATTCAGGAGGCCGGTGATTGTGAGCGACCCGGCGGCAACGACGCACTCAACACGCAGATGGCGATCTCGTCAGCGATTGCCCGCTGCTGCATGAGGGTCGGTCTTGGACTGCACCTGTGGGCGGGCGAGCACTACGTGCTGGATCGGGCGCTTACCCCGAAGGGCGACGAGTGAGCGGTGTTGATCATCCGTTCGCGATCGTTCCGTGCCTGATGCTCGGCGAGGTTCGTGCGACTAGCGTCGTCGTCTATGCGGTGCTGGCGGAGCACGCGAACGCCGATCAGGAATGTTGGCCGTCGATCGGGAGGATCGGGCAGCGTGCGAACGTCACGCCGGGCACGGTCCGGTCAGCGATCAAAGAACTCGAAGAAGCCGGATGGTTGACGGTGCGTGGGAGGGTGACCGATGAGGGCAGGCAGACGTCGAATCTGTTCAAGGTGCGGCGTGTCCGCAACTCCGATGTGACCCCTCAAATATCGGAAGGGTCCCCCCTCAAAAAACAGAAGGGTCCCCCCTCAAAAAGTGGAAGGGGAACTAGACCCACTGAACGAGACCGATTGAACGAGGCGAAATCTCGTTATCCGACAGCAGAAGAAACGAGAGAGATGCTCAATGCGAGAAACACTGAAACAGTTGACGATCTGGGCGATCGTGTCCGTGACGCTCGCGGGCGGCTGCGCTGAGGACGACCCGATCCCTACCATCACGCCGTCAACTACAGTTGCCGCTGCGGGCGTGAACGTCGGGTTCGCTGATCCTGCTACTGCGGGACCGGGTCACGAGGGTTCGATCCCCTCCACGTCCACCACCACATCCACCACGACCACGACAACGACGACACTCCCGCCCGAGTTCGACGACGTCCCCGCTGACATCGCTACGGCGATCGTTGAGCTATGGCCCGAAGATCACTGGAATCTTGCCGTGAATGTTTCGTGGTGCGAATCTCGCTGGCAGCTAGACGCAGCGAACCCGACATCGTCCGCCCGTGGCGTATTCCAACTGCTCGCACCGTGGACCCGTGACCGCGGCTCGAGCCGTACCGTGTGGGGTTGGGAGTACACCGACAGCGGTGAGAAACTGTCGGCGGCAGCGAGCCTCGGCATCGACCAGCATCACGCCCGCCACGGTCTAGGCAACATCACCGTCGCCCACGCAATCTGGGAACGAGAAGGATGGCGACCGTGGGGAGCGTCACAAACGTGCTGGGCAGGGATGCCGTGAGAGTCGGGTCGTTGTGCACGGGAATAGCCGGACTCGAACTCGGACTTCGGCTCGCAGGCATCAACGTCGAGCCGGTGTTTGTTTCCGACATTGACGACGGTGCGAACACGTGGCTTGCGGCGAACATGCCAGACACGCCTAATCTCGGGGACTTCACCGCTCTTGATGAACTGCCCGAGGTGGACCTGATCACCGCAGGGTTTCCGTGCCAACCTGTATCAACCGCTGGTTTACGAAAAGGAGTAGAAGATGAACGATGGATCTTTGATGACATCGCTCGACTGGTTGGCCGAATGGGGTCACGACCCCTCCTGTTCGTTGAGAACGTGTCCGGGCTGCTGTCTGCTAACGACAGGCGTGCTTTTTCCAGAGTTGTTCACGGACTGGCCGACATCGGCTACCACATCACTTGGGGGACTCTCCCAGCAGTCGCCGTTGGAGCACCCCATCGACGCCTCCGATGGTGGGGACTTGCCTACCCTGCCGACGCCACGAGCACAGAATGGCGAGGATCGAAACAACAAGATCTACCCTCGCCCACTGGATCAGCCCCAGAATCTGGAGAACGCTCTAGCTCGCTTGCCGACCGATTCGGACCCTACGCCCCAGCAATCAACCGATGGGAACGCATCCTCGGACGACCAGCTCCTGACCCCACCGACAATGGACGACTGAACCCTCCGTTCGTTGAATGGATGATGGGATATCCGAGCGACTGGGTCACCGGCACGCTGACCCGTCGGAACGACTCGCTGAAAGCACTCGGCAACGCCGTCGTCCCACAATGCGCCGTCGCAGCCTTCACCCAACTCGCGTCTAGACTGCCCCAATGCACGGACCAGACTTCCACAACGACATGGAATTCGCCGGCCTCCTCTTCTTCGGATGGGATCTCTACGAAGACGAACCCGTAGCAGCCGTCACACCCGAAGCCTGGGAACTACTCGATGAAGAACGCGCCCAACGCGTCTGGCAGAAAGTCGCAGAAGTAGCACTCGACTTCTGCGCCGACTACGCCATCCCAAACACTGTTGAAGACCTGTTCCCCGAAAACTAGAAACACCCCTCGCCCTTGATCGAGGGGTGTTTCTCTTCCATCGGGTGTTTCACTAGCTAACTACCAAAAGCCGTCACAGGATCTCCCTGCACACCATGCCCGTGGGAATCTCGAGTGTATCAAGGTTTCAGCAAAGCCGTCCAAGTCTGCGAATCAACCACGCCATTTCTTTTCAACCCTGCCGCCTGCTGAAACGCATCCACCGCTGCCGCCGTCTTCCGTCCGAAGATCCCGTCGATCGGACCAGGCTGATGACCGTGAGCAACCAGCCGCTCTTGCACGACCTTCACTGCGTCGCCTCGTGACCGCCGCCACCTCGACAACGACCGGCGCTCCACCTGCTTAGTCAGGAAGTGCAGGTACTGCAACACGGCGAGCAGGTCCGGCTCGGGCGAACCGTCCGGCAAAGGCATCCCGTCGCTCACCCACTTCGCCAGCCAATGGCCTGGGCAGCTCGTCGAAGCAAAGTCCCGGTGACGCTTGACCCAAAGACCGGGTCCGTACGCCGATTGAAGATGGTCGGTCAGCCACTTGATCGACCGCAGCGCCTCATCCGGTACGGGGTCGTTACCCCACCCGATGTAGCAGATTGATTCGGTCGTGGAGTTGTAGCCTCGAGTAGCGCCGCCGATGATCCCCGGCCCTCGCCCGTGATAGACGGTTCCGTCGGTGTCAACCAGCCAGTTGTAGGCGATGGCGTTCCAACCCCGAGTGTCCATGTGGAACCGCTCGAACTGCTTCAGCGCAGCAACACCTGTCGGACCGTCCTTGACGCCTGAGTGGTGAATCACGATCCCCTGCGTCTTGCGCCAACGGCGCGTAAACGGACGCTTCGGCGGGCGAGCACCCCACTCGGCACGAGTAATAATCTGACGAGTCACAGAACCGGGTTACGTTTCGGTGTCTCGAGCACCAACGAAATAAGCGCTGCCGAGAACGCCGTCACGACACTGACCTGCTCCGCGGTCCAGTCAATCCCGAACGAGGTGATGAGAGCCACGCCGCTGACTACGAGAGCTTGCAGCCGGGTTGGCCGGGATGAAATGAGTTTCCACATGTCCACGAGTGTAGCCTCAGAACATGAGCAAGGCGAAACAAAAAGGCACCAACGGCGAAAACGAAATCCTCGAACTACTACAACAAGCAGGCTTCCCCGACGCACACCGCACCGAAGCCTCCAAAGAATCCCACGACATCCACTGCCCACCCTTCACCATCGAAGTCAAATTCCGCAAAACCTGGGCACTATTCGACTGGATACCCAAACTCCGCCGAGTCGCCGGCAACAACCCGTGGGTACTGTTCGCCATCCACGGCGACCGACGCACCGACAAAGGCCGACAAGTAGGCCGAGTAGCCGTCCTCGACGCCGACTTCGCAATCAAACTCATGCACCACTGGGCTGCTACAGTGTCCGACCATGGACACGTCCAGCCTCATCCTCGCATTACTGACAGCCTTAATCGGTTGGTGTTCCTGGGCGAGCTTGGTGCTGATTCGGATTCAGATCCAGCTTGCTAGAGGCGAAGAAAACCTTGACCAGCTCAAAGAAACAATCGAAGACCACGAAGAACGCATCCGTGTCCTCGAAGGTTTCCACGCCGTAAACCGCATCGACCGCTATATATAGTCCGGTCGAGCAACCGGTTCAGCAACTCGGCTACGCGCCCACGACCCGCACGCACGACAATTCAACCGTCGATACACCATCGTCTTCGACCGGCGCGTCCCGTTAGAAATCATCGGGCCTTTCCCGCACTTCGGGCACGCATCCGGAATCTCATCAAACACGCCAACATTCGGATGGTTCGGAATCCACGGCAACAAACGATCGTACAACTCCTCAGTCAGCCGAACATCTTGAATGTTGTACTTCTTCATCAACGCCCAAGCCTTGTCGTCGCCCATCATGCAGTCACGCCACAAATCAAACCCGGTGTGCGGCGTCTTCTTGCCGATCCCCAACGCTTCCGACACATGCGTCAGCTTGTTCGACGGGAACTTGAACTGGGATCGCACCGTCCGCAACAGGTCAATGTCAACATGCGGCGACGCCGGCGGCAACTCAGCCAGCAAAAACTCCCGCTGCAAATGCTTCACATCAAACGCTTTGCCGTTGTAGTGAATCAAAGCATCCGCAGCCGACAGAAGCTCATGCGCTGCTTGCACCATCTCCTCATGCCCGTTGTGATGATCCGAATAAAACATCACCTTCTTCGAGCCGTGCCACTTCGCAGCAAACGAAATCACCGAACCAGTCTTCTCGATCTGGTTCAACCCGACGTTCTGATTCCACAACCCCCAGATGTACGCCAAATTCGGAGATGTCTCACAGTCGATCACAAGTTTCCGCATGACCCGCCTTTCAGTTATCCACAAGCCTACGGCAAAGTCAGCAACCGAACTGTCATGGTGCCTTCCCACCACGACCCGTCATCCGCTAACCGCTCCGGCGCAAACTGCACCTGATCAACAATCACATCATCGCTGTAATTGCCTTCCTCATAAGCAACCACAGTCTTCGCGATCATCAAGTTACGCAAACCGTCATACAAAGCCCGAGGATTCTGCGTCAACGCACGACCATTGCCTCGAGAAGTAGCCACACGCCGCTTCAACACAATCGGCAACACAATCTCATCAATGCGTGTCGGTGCCGGGAACGCCTGCACCTGCCACGACTGCAAAATCGGGCCAACCGTGTTATTCCCCGCATCACGATCCAACGTCCAAATCACATCAAACTTGTCCGACAACGCGTAATCAATGTTCGCCGGTGTCCGATCCTCCAACGTCAACTGCGTCAACGACAAACCAGAACCCGTCACAAACTTGACTTTCACCGTCCCCGAATACGGCGTCAACACACCGTTGTAAATGTAATCCGTATCGTCATATGTGATCCCAGAATCGTCATACGACGTAGCGCCACCGCCAGCCAACGTCGGCTCCAAATCAGCCTTCACCGTCTGCAACACCTTGTTGAA
>Ga0208767_1001952_pt1 | contig 15920 bp, 27 predicted proteins | sample VirMetDEL_Mar_21_FD_184514 | JGI IMG/M metagenome (GOLD analysis project Ga0208767, IMG submission 184514) | Aqueous microbial communities from the Delaware River and Bay under freshwater to marine salinity gradient to study organic matter... | ecosystem: Environmental > Aquatic > Marine >... | reverse complement strand
AACACTTGAGAGGGCTTTAGATAGTGATGACTTTAACGATCATTATGTAGCAGAAGAGTTAATAGAATTTTATGGATTGGATATAGAAAATGAATAAATTTACAGAAACAGAGTGGTTCGCTGGCTATGTACCAGTGGAGCCAAAACCTTTTGAATGGAAGAAAGCAAAGCTTTCCTTAGAGCTGTGGCATCACATTGTCGGGTTCATGCACTGGACTCAGCAGAAGTATAAAGCTGAGGCTCAGCTAAGACTTTATTATAATGAGGTCTTGCAGAAGTGGTCAGCCTTTCCGTTCCCGCAATCCCCCAGTGGTATGACCACCAAGGAAGACCCAGAGCACGAGATGATGGCTACACTTAGAGCCAAGGCGGATCTAACAGACCCTAATTGGTTGAATCTAGGGACAGTGCATCATCACTGCACAACAGGTGCATTCCAATCAGGGACAGACCACAAGGATGAGATCGACCAAGACGGCTTGCACGTCACTCTAGGTCACATGGAGGCGGACGAGTTAGACATTCACGCTCGATTCAGCTTCTCAAAAAAGATGTTGCTAGTCGACAATCTAAGCACTTTTATAGACTTTGACGGCCATCTGTCGGATACACTGGAAAAACACACAAGAATTAAAGAATCTGTAATCCGTCAGAATGGTCGTTTCCCTTTCCCTCAGTGGTGGAAAGAAGCCATCTTTGAGAAGAAGATCGTAGCATCAGCCTTTGGTAATTATGGTGGCTACGGCGGTTACTATGGTAGAGACTACAGAGAGCTGATGGAGATGACACCATCAACTCCTAATAAAGAGGAGATCAGGGACATCGCCTTTGAAATAGTAGATAGCTTCCTTATATCAGAAGAAGCGGTCAACCCTAAAGATGTATTAGATTCCCTCAAAGACGCAGACGGTGAGGTATATGACTGTATTGTATCATGGGCTGAGCATTACGAGATAAGTGAAATGGTGTTGACGGAAGCCGTGAAAAAGTTATTGCTGGAAGAATGCCAACCCAAACAGTAATGTTTGAGCCCAACAGTTCTTGGGCTCCTCCTTGCGTCTTCCCATATATTTCGGATATGGAGATAGCGATAGACTTAGAGACTAAAGATCCTAACCTACGCTCCTCCGGTCCCGGCTGGCACAGAAAGGACGGCGAAGTGATTGGCATTGCGATCACTTCCCGTTCATTCACTGGATATTTTCCTATCGCTCATTTGCATGGCGATAACTTGGACAGGCGGCTGGTCATCTCTTGGGTTAGAGAGGTGACCAGTGATCCTTCTAAAACGTATATATTTCATAATGCACCTTATGACCTTGGCTGGTTAAAGACTCTAAACATAGACGTCAAAGGCAAGATCGTGGATACGCAGATCATGGAAAGCTTAATCAACGAGGAGCGTCCAGACGGTTATTCGCTAGACGCCCTTTCTAGAACTTATTTAAAAAGACCGAAAGATGAAGTATTACTTAACGAGGCTGCATCGGCTTACGGAGTCAATCCTAAGAGCGAAATGTGGAAGTTGCCAGCAAGGTTTGTGGGACCGTACGCCGAGATGGACACGAAGAACACATTCGAGGTATATGAGAAACAAAAACCAGAGATTGAATCGCAATCTCTTATACATGTTGCGGCTCTCGAAACTAGAGTCACTCCGATCATCGTCGAAATGAACTGGCGGGGTATTCCCGTCGACGTATTAAAAGCAGAAGAATTAAATGAAGAATGGCTAAAGGAAGAGGAAGCTCTAAAGAAATCGCTTGGAGGTGTAGACATATGGTCAACCGAGCAATTGGCTCGTTTATTAGATCGAGAAGGAATCGCCTACCCAAAAACTGAGAAAGGAAATGCCAGTATCACAAAGAACTGGTTACAACAAAATGGTAAAAATCATAGAACACTCGAACAAATCCAAAGAGTTCGAGAATTTAATAGAATTAGAAACGTCTTTGTATATGAAGCCATCGTCAAAGGTAATATCAATGGAAGGGTTCACCCCAACTTTCTCCAAGTTGCTGTGGGCGACGGCGGAACGAGAACTGGAAGATTTGCTTGCAAAAATCCGAACATCCAGCAAATTCCGAAAAGAAGTGGAGTCGTCGATGCTAAGCGGGTCAGAGGTCTGTACACGGCAGAAGGCGACTATCAGTGGGCCAGCTTAGACTACGCTGCCCAAGAACCCCGAATGCAAATACATTATGGAATCATCAAAAAAATCCCAAGCGCAGATGAAGCTAGACATTTCATCGAAACCAGCGGCAAAAAAATCTACTCGTTCATCGAAGAAAAATGTCCAGAAGTCGACTACAACCAAGCCAAAGACATCGTCCTCGGGCGGTCTTACGGAATGGGAAAAGCAACGATGGCAGAAAATATCGGAGTTGATATCGATGAATGCGAACAAATCCTTGAATCATTTGATTCTTTTTGTCCTTTTATCAGAGAGCTCGCAGAAGCAACTTCCGATAAAGCTCAAAGAACAGGCTTTATTAGAACGCTTTATGGACGCCGCAGAAGATTTAATTTCTGGAAGCCGGAAGGAGAGTTCGACGCCCTCCCTGTTTATGGACGCCGAAACGCTGAAGAACGTTATTCAAGGAAAAATTTAGAGAGAGCATACACCCACAAGGCGTTCAACGCTTTGATCCAAGGGTCGTGTGCTGACCAGACCAAGCAGGCGATGGTCAACATGTATGAAGCGGGTTACCTGCCCTACTCTCAGGTGCACGATGAGGTCAACGTTCCCGTGAAGAACGAGAAGGAGGCCAAGGAGTGTCAGGAGATCATGGAACACGCAATAGAACTTAAAATTAAAACAGTAGCAGACTTAGATATAGGAGATCATTGGTAATGGCTAACATAGTTAATATAAATAAGGTTTTTGACAAATTCTTACCTGCATTAAAAATACCTAATATAGCTTCACCCCCTTTTTTGTCCTTAAAGAGATAACAGGGGATGTTAAGAATCTAAGACCTGATTGGCGGGATATCTGGTACAAGAATGAAAAACTAAAAGGAGACAATTATGTATCGTGAATTAAGACACTACCAAGGAAATACATCAGTACCTGAAGATGGATTAGCCTCCCTTGATAAAACAAAACCAATACACACATGTAGTGAGTACAACCCTATTGCTGTTTCAGGTGCATTCATATCCGAGGACCTTTCAACGAACCCTGTAGTTATGGTTATTCATAAAGATGTGTATAACTCTGAACCGCATGATGATATTAAATTAGGTTATGCTTTCGATGTGATAGGAGGATATCATTCAGAAGAATTCAACTGTAATGGAGGATTTAGGTTAGATAAGGAAGCTTTACTGTATCTAGTGTCAATACTGAAAGATTCAGATGAGCTAGTAATCACCTCACCAAATAACTATGATTATAAACGATTTACAGAAGATATAATGAAAGGAAAATAATGAAAGTAGAAATAGCAAATGAAAAAGGAGAAATAGAAATAAAAGAATTCGAGGATGTTGTTGAAGCTTTATCTTTCATAAAAATGATGGTCGCAAAGAACGGCGGTTCTATCGATGATTTACATGATAGCTTAAAGGAGCTCCTTGGTGATGGACTCAGTGAATGATATAAGCAACAAGACCCTTCGGTATTGGGTGCGTAACCGGCTTTATAATACAAGCCCAAGTATGTGCTGTGATGCACCGGAGGAGATAGACAAAGGTCTGTTAAGGGATCTTGATGTTCTATTGGAGATATTAGATATAGTGATCGATGGCTAGGAAACAGTTATGCTCATCTAAGAGGTTACTAGCTATAACCTACTGTAGTCTCACAGACGATGATAAAGAGATCATTTTTAAAGCAGCTAGATTAATAAAAAAAGACAGAAGAATATTAAAAATGAAAGAAGAAGGATACACCCATGTGGAGGTCGCTAAGAAATTGAAGACAACCCCTTATATCATTTCGGATCGTATGGGACGTATTCGTTTCAGTTTAATAAATGCAACCGCCAGACAAGTGTATGGTGGTTGGAAGCATATAATAAGAGGCGACTACTAATGGCTAGCGGACCAGAGAAACTTTTCACCCAGTATCTTCAACGCATAAAGGGTTGGGATATCCAGAGGATAGAGGTTATTACATCGCAGGGAGTCCCTGATTGTAATATCGCTATCGCTGGGCGTCCCGGCTCGATATGGGTGGAGCTGAAATCACTCAAGAGTATGAAGCTACGTAAGGAGCAATACGCTTGGGGTTTAAGAAGAACACACAACTACGACGACGACGTATTCGTATTCAACGGATTCGATAAAATAATACAAATTTGGAAATTCCCTTTCTCCGTCGAACCGGCGGGTAAGGGGCACGTTAAACCCACAAGTAGTCCGATATATGAGATGTCTTATGATTATTTCAAGGAGGACTTTGATAGAAAGAAATTATGAGCAGAGCTTACAGAAAAAGGAAGAAAAACCCTAACAGGGTAAAGAGAAAAACATTAGTTAAGGAAAGCCTTAATTATAAAATATCCGTGGCTAGACGCATAGCAAAATACAAACGGGCATATGAAGGAGGGAGTGCTTCGGACAATGAATAATGAGCCATCACCAGAACTAGAAGAGGACGACAAGCAACAGGTGTTGTTTGAAGTTAAGGACTTCAAAGGAACAGAGATGCAGGAGCTTAATAGGCTCTCAGCTTTATTGGATGATATGACTCTGTTCATTGAGGACTCAGAGAACAAGCTCAAGGAGATGAAGGAGGCGCGACGACGAATCGCTGAGATCGAGCTACCTGAACTCATGAACCAAATGCAAATGCTTGACTTCACGATGCAGTCAGGCAAGAAAGTAAAACTTAACACTTTTTACGATGCCAAGATTAAAGATAAGAAAGTCGCTTTTGACTATCTTGAAAAACAAGGAGATACCGCTATTATCAAAGATACCATTACTTTGTCTTTTGACAGAGGTGACATTGAGAAGGCTAACGAGATCACTGAAGATCTTGCAAATAAAGGTGTCGCTTTGGCGAGAAAGGAAGCGGTTCATCCATCAACACTCAAAGCATACGTAAAAGAAGCAATTGAATCAGGAGCTAACATACCTATGGAGGCTTTTGGCATATACATAGGAAACAGAGTAACAATTAAATAATTATGTTCGACATATCAAAACACGAAGGAGAGGGTCTAGACACTCTCGACAAACAAGAATCGATGCCAATCCTACGAATCATTCAGGATGGCAGTGCGATCGTTAAGAAAAGCGATCCAAAGCATGAGGAGAAAAAGATCGAAGGAGCGGAAGCTGGCGACTTAGTATTCGCAGGCCAAGAGGTCTTCAAAGAAATTGAAGTAATCGTCCTACACTCCTTACCTTCTTATACAGAGTGGTCTGGTGGTAAGCCAGTAGCTCAACACCCGTTAACAATAACTACAAGATCAGATTATAAGGCAAGAGGGCATAACCCTGCAAAGAAAAACCAAGAGAAATTAGGTGACAATGTTATCGAGAAGACAAATAACTTCTTTGTTAAGTTCAGACCGGTTGGAGAGGAAGAGTTTAGAAAAGCTATTATCCCTTTCACATCCACAGCACTTAAGACAGCAACCTTATGGAGCAAAAGACTCCTCGCTCTCAAATACGACGAACAACAAGCACCGATCTTTTCATCACTGTGGAAAGTAACAACCACAACAGAGTCTAACGACTTCGGCTCATGGTTTGCGTGGCAGATTGATATGGTTAAGCAATTAGACTTATCTGAAGATCAGGCTTTACTTGAAGAGTCATCTCACGAACGTGACGACGCTAAAGCCGATGCTGCTCAAGCCATCCAAGCTCCTGCTCAACAACCACAACTAGAAAGTAACGACGATCCTTATTAATGGACTACGCTGAACAGTTCTTAGAATTGTTCAGGGGTTCACAAAAGATCTACGGCGTAGCACGACTCACCGGTAAGGTGAGTAGTGTGGGTAAACGAGAGGCTCGCTACTCTACTAAGCACAAGGAAGTCAGTGTGGTAGAGTGGCGCTCTCACCTTCAAGGAGAGAAGGGCGTAGGTTGTGCTCCTCTGAATAATGAATCGATGGTGCGTTGGGGTGCTATCGACGTTGATGAATACAAGATCAAAGTAGCTGACATAGCTAAAGAGATCGAGGAGCGATCACTCCCCTTAGTGCCTTGTTTTAGTAAGAGCATGGGGGCACATTTATATTTATTCACCAAGGAGTGGGTGCCTGCTAAAGACATGGTAGCAACCCTTGAAGCAATAGCCAGTGTGCTAGGTTTAGGTAAGAGCGAGATCTTTCCTAAGCAAACAATGTTAAGCAATGATGGTAAAGGAACAGATGTTGGGAATTGGATCAATATGCCTTATTTTGGAGGTGACCGTGCTGTACGTTATGCTGTTAAACCTGATGGTACTAGTTACGATCTTAGTTCATTTTTTAAAAGAGTGGATGAAGTCAAGCTCACTACAGAGCAGTTGGAAGAATACCAGAAAGAAGATGTAGATCCCTTTCCTGATTTCCCCCCTTGTCTTAATGAGATTTTTAAACAGAAAATAGGAACCGCTCGAAACGTAACACTTAGCAATCTAGCTGTAGCTTTCAAGAAAGAAGATGAAGAGAACTGGAAGACTAAACTAGAAGAGGCTAACCGCCTGTTCGTAGACCCGTTAAGTAATAAAGAAGTAGACAACATAACAAAAAGCTATGATAAAAAAGATTACAGGTATCAATGTAGAAAAGAGCCCTTATGCCACTACTGTAACACTGCACTGTGCAGAGCTAGGAAGCACGGAGTGGGCGCCGATGGGCCGGTGCCGGGTGACCGTTCACTCACTAAAGTCGATACGGACCCACCTATATGGTATTTGGATATGCACAAACCTGATGGTAGCGGCGTGCGTATCTCTCTTGAAACTGATGAGCTTAGAAAGCCTGACCTTTTTGAGAAACGTGTTATGGAGACCGTTGGTAGCTTACCTCCGATCTACAAGAAGAACGAGTGGTATGAAGTAGTCAACCATCTCATGGACAATATGACCGTGATCCACGTTCCGAAGGAGCTGACACCGACAGGAGTATTCATTGATTTGTTACATGACTTCCTGACCAATCGGACAGCGGCTGAGAACAGCGAATGGTCTAACCTCCTGAGAGGTAACCCGCACAAAGATGAGCAGTATTACTACTACAGAGCTAAGGACTTCAAAGCCTACCTAGCATCTATGCGATTCACAGAACTGAAGCTCAACCAACAAACAGCAGTACTTAACCAAGAGCTTAAAGCCACTAAGGTCTTTAGGACAATCAACGGAAAGGGAACAAACCTCGTAAGGATACCAGCAACATTTGATGATGTCCACGCAGAATACACCTTGCCAGAACTAGAAGAGGAAGACGCATTTTGAAGACTAACAGAATATATGGCCCACCGGGGACAGGTAAAACTACTTACCTGCTCAACGTGGTGGAAGAACTTTTAGCAAGGGGTGCCACACCAGAGAGAATAGGATATACTACATTTACGAAGGCAGGGGCCTTGGAGGCTTTAGACCGAGCCTGCGTTAAATTCGCTAAAGCACCAGAGAGTTTTCCTTTTTTCAAAACGGTGCACGCTCTGTGCTACAAAGCAGGCACCCAAAGAAAGGTCCTCGGATATGACGATTATAAGAAAATATCCGAGAACCTTGGGATGCCAATCACCTATGCAAGCAACAGTCAAGACGGTATCGTCTCTGCTACCTACAGGGGGGACTATATAATGCAAATATATCAGCTGTCCAGAGTAAAGATGCAGGATGTTACCACTGTATTCAACTCTATGCCAGCTTTCATGGACGTATCACTACCAGAAATAGCTAATTTTATAGAACACTATGAAGAATACAAACGATTCCACAAGAAGCAGGACTTTACGGATATGCTTTCTGACTTTGTGCTTAATAACAGGCCTTTGGATGTTGACTATCTTATTATTGACGAAGCACAGGATATCAAACCGCTCGAATGGGCAGCCCTCGATGTCATGGGAGCAAACGCAGCGGAGATCTGGCTTGGAGGAGATGATGACCAGTGCATACATAGCTGGGCAGGATCAAGCGTTGATGAGCTACTCGAAAGACGGGTTGATGACGACATCGTTCTCACCAAGAGTTACCGAGTCCCACAGGCAGTCCATGCCTTAGCCAATGAGACGATCAAAAAGGTATCGGTAAGGGCTGATAAGGAATACAGACCTAAAGACGCTGAAGGTAGCGTACAATGGATTGACGACGTCTACGATCTAAACATCGGAGACGGCTCATGGTTCTTCTTGGCTAGGAATAAAACATTCCTGCAACAATACGAGCAGTTCTGCAACAACAGCAGCTTACTTTATAACAACCCCACTAGCCGTAGCAACAAGATGGCGGATATGTGCAAGGTTATATGTAACTGGGAGACTCTCATCTCTGGCGGACTGATCTTCGGATCGGAGGCTAAGCGGATCTATAAGCATCTCAAGAACAGAGAGCGTGTGGATCACGGTGCTAAGAAGCTCATAGATAGCTTTCTGGATGACGAGGAGCTCATAGACATACAAAGACTCAAGAATGAGTTCGGTCTGCTGTGGAGCCAATCGTGGGAGACCGCATTCATCAACCTATCTCTGGAAGAGAAGGAGAGACTAGAAGCTATAGAAGCTAAATACGGGTTTGATAAAGCCCCGGACATTACGATCAATACGATCCACGGTTCCAAAGGTAAGGAGGCTGAGAATGTCGTGCTCATGTTGGACATGACACGTAAGACGTTTCAAGCCTACCAAGAACAGCCGGACAATGAGCACAGAGTGTTCTATGTCGGCATGACAAGAGCTATCGAGAATTTATATATAATACACCCCTCGACAAATATGAGCTATGCTGTATATTAACCTTTCATAACTAAACAATTATAACATACTAAAGATAGAAAGCAGCGTCTTTCGATAGCAGTATGTCTGTTTACATTATGTGTTGTAGGGGGAGGGGTGGTGCCCTCCCCACCTTTTTATTATGAAATTCAAAACTAAACCATTCGCCCATCAATTAGAAGTATGGGACATATCAAAAGACAAGGAGTACTATGCCCTCTTCATGGAACAAGGAACAGGAAAAACGAAAGTATCGATTGATACGATCAATTATCTTTTCGATCTCGGGCTTATCGACGGGTGTCTTATTCTCGCACCTAACGGAGTCCATTCTAATTGGATTGTTAATGAGCTACCTGTCCATGCTAATTTCTCATATGTTGATCATAATTGGAATGGCAAGAAAGCGAAGAAAGAGCTATCTAGGATAAATGACTTCTTCAACGATGAGACGGATCGCCTGAAGGTGCTCGCCATGAACATCGAATCAATACGCACGGACTTCGGGTATAAGACCGCCGATGCGTTCGTCAGCAAACACAAAACAATTACTATAATCGATGAATCGACCATCATTAAGAACTATAAAAGCCTACAAGGGAAAGCGGCGTGCAAGATCGGAAATAAGAGTTGTTATCGGCGCATTCTATCTGGAACTCCTATCGCACAAAGTCCATTGGATATGTGGGGTCAGGTGCAGTTCTTGGATAAAACCGCTCTTCCGCAAAGCAATTATACGGCATTTAAAAACCAATACGCCATCACAATACTTGACAATAGTGGACAAAGAGTATTCGAAAGGATACTGGGCTACCAAAACCTTGACAGACTTACAGAATCTATCAAACCATTTAGCTTTCGGGTACTTAAGAAAGACTGCCTCGATCTCCCAGAAAAAGTCTATCAGCAGGAGGTCATTCCACTCACCACTGAGCAGGAGAAGGCATACAAGGATATGAAGGAGATGGCGTTCACTATGATCGAGGATGGACTCATCACCTCGACCAACGCCATTACCACTATGCTACGCTTCCACCAGATCGTCTGTGGCTTTGTCAAAGATGACATGGGGGAGATACACGATATTAAAAACAACAGACTAGAACGCCTACTGGAAATGGTTCAACGAATCGATGGTAAGGTGATCATATGGGCTGTATTCAAACACAACATTAAACAGATAAAGGACGCACTCGGCGACGAGGCGGTAACATACTATGGAGATACACCAAAAGGAGAACGAGATAACAATGTCCATCGATTTAACAATGACCCTTCCGTCAGGTTCTTCGTCGCAAACGAAGCAGCAAGTCGCGGACTCACTCTTGTATCCTCCCACACGAGCATTTATTTCGCAAATAATTTCAAGCTCGAAACCAGACTACAAAGTGAAGATCGCAACCACAGAATTGGTCAACGGGAAACGGTGTCATACATCGATTTCGTATCCCCCGGAACAATCGACGAACGAATCGTAAGAGCTTTAAAGGACAAGAAGAATATATCAGACACCGTAATGCGGAACGTATCGGCAATGAAGGATTTAATATGAAAGAACACTTGGACATGAAGATCGAACGGATCATCAGCCTCATCGGCCACTATCGGGTGATGCAGAAGAAGGCGACCCCTAGGAAGAACACAGAGCTTGTCCTACGGATCGACGAGCTGAAGGATCGTCTGCGAGAAACTCTCGCCAGACGCCGTAACTACGAACCAGATTTAAGAGAGGAGATAGGGATAGGATGAATAAACTAGAAGAATTGAGGAAAAATTGCGATGATTCAACCAATCAAATGCAGTTAAATATGCACCTTGGAGCATGGATGGAAGAGGTTGAGCTAGAACTAAAGCAATTGAAAACCTACTGTGTAACAAATGACGCACAGGTAAGGGACATTAATGCCAGATCCCTTGTTATCAGGGACAATCCCGTCGATGCGATGAATGACATGGTCGCGGTCGCCTACGGGACAGGGGTTGAATATAAGCCCCTAAAGGAATATCACGAAGCTAGTGAGGCTAGTGGTGAGTGTGATGAGATAGCCAAGGGACACAACCCTGACAAACTGACAGTAGCTCAAGTGGGTGAGGGTTATAGACTACTCGATAAGGATGAGGTTATAGGACATAAAAATCTACCTGCCATTAAGGAGATCGAATGCTACACTGAGGAGGGGCAGTGGGAAGGTGGCTACACAGGATCTACCAAGAATTACACATACCGAACCAAGCTGACCAGAGCAGAGTTAAGGGAGGCGAGAGGGTTAGATGTGTCTGAACCAACCTACAAAGTTGGCGACTGGGTCAAAATCCAGGAGGATCTGGTTTTTGACGGAGAGGATTACCATAGAGCTATCGAAGATTTAGCAGGGAAGGAGGTTCAAATAAACTGCACAGATGACTTTGAGTCTAAAGATGAAGAACCCATCCCGCAAACGTGGGAGAATCTAAGACCTGATTGGAGGGATATTTGGTATGTCTGTGGATCTGAGGTTAGTAGAATTCAAGGCTTCAACTCATGCAAACACAACATACGCATCGCAGGAGAGTGGATAAAGTTCACGTCTTTTATTAAGGTGTTTGCACCAGAAGACGGCGATCCACTTTTTGTGAGGAAGGAGGAGGGGTGATGGATACTGAAGGACTTGTGTTTGCCATAACTTGGATAATAGGTGCGGCTTGTGGAATAGTTGCAGGTATCCTAATCTCACTTTACTTTAACAGACTAAGCGGTTCATCATTAAAACAGGAAGCCATAGACCTAGGCTACGCTGAGTATTGCCAGACGACAGGTGATTGGCAATGGAAGGAGGACTATGATAAGCTAAAAGAGGAGCTACAGGAATTAAAAGAAAGGACAGGCGATGAGTGACGAATGCTATTGTGAGAAGTGCTTAAAGAAGCAAAGAGTTAGTGATAAAACCTTAGAAGGGTGGTATAAGATATTTCAGTTCGGAATGAGTGATACACCTAGAACGGATGCTTTCATTATTAAAAAATCTTCGCATTCCTCATGCACAAGATAATGCTATCATTTTATTTCTAGTTATGTTATAGTGTATGAAAGGGAAATCAAAGGAATAGTTTTGGACACTATTCTAGTAAAATGCCATGAATCAATATCGGGTTTGGAAACCGATAAGCTTCGTCGCCATGTCATTATTTACATTGTCTTATGATTTCCCCTTCAAAGTTGTTAAGCATCTTCAATCTTACAAAAGAAGAAGCGGGCACAATATTAACAGTAAGGTTTAGAAAATGAACATACCATGGGAAAGAAAAGTTTGCTACAAGTGCGGGTACACGTTTGGCAAAAAAGATTATGTGAAAGAGTTTGAGCCTTCAGAAATTGCCCCGAGATACAGGCATCTAAAAGGCGAATGTGTAAAACTAGAAAGAACAGGCGATGAGTGACGAACTGAGAGAGAAGGTTGCAGAAGCCATGAACCATAAACTGGGTTACGTCGATACCGCTTTGGCTGATAGATTGATAGAGATGATTCAAGCCGAAACCACCCTAAAGATCGAGCCGGAAGACGTGCTTGATTCACAGAGAGAGCTATTGCTCGCTCAGGTTAAGCTTGAGAAAGAGCTTCAGGAGGCTAAGGACTTACTGCATGATTTTGACATGTTACACCAATGTAGCGATGAAGAAAGATATGACTGGAGAAAAAGAAAAAACAAGCTACTAGAAAGCGAGGCGAGCAATGAGTGACGAACTGAGAGAGAGAATTGAAGATAAGCTGATGGACCTGACAGACGCTTGTCCCGTTCCAGAAGGATATATAGACGAGCTGATCAATATGATCCGTGGACCATTCGCCATTGGAGATATTGTAGTCTCAATAGACGATCCAGAATGCGAAATGGAAGTCCAACATACTGTAGATGGGGACGACTTCATAGGTAACTGCGGATGGATGTATCCTTGCAGTAAATTTAAATTAAAGGAAGAGAAATGAGTGATATACCAAGAACAGATGAAGTGACAGCCTTTAAAGGTGGATGGGATAATAATTTCTTTGCACTAAAAAACCTCTCAAGGGAGCTTGAGGCAGAGCTTCAGGAGGCTAGGGAGAAATTAAAAGAAGCAGATCATATAATAACTATGCTGCAAGACGAATACTGGAATGTTCGTATAAGGAATCAGGGAGACACTGGGAGTGAGCTTTCGAAGGATATTAGAAGATGGAAACTAGAAAGCGAGGCGAGCGATGAGTGACGAACTGAGAGAGAAAGTCCGAGATAGGCTATTTCAATACGAAGAAGTTAGGTGTATGGGGATGCTTTCAACAACGCTACTTGAGCTATCGGATGAGTTGATCGAGATGATTCAGGGGGATGCCCTAAACTTAAGCAAGGAAGAATGGGCAGCTATAGATGACTTATACTATGAAACATGGGGAACTATCAGCGACGCATTAGATAAAGTACTAGAACTTAGGAAGGAGCCGAAATGACAATAGAAATACTACACGACCTTGATCGGGACGAATACCTCTGGGCTTATGAGGGCGGTGATGTCCTCATCGAGTCTAGAAAGTGGTTCAAGACACGGGAAGCATGTGTGGCTCACTGGTCGAACTTTGAACTCATGTTCCTCGATGCCACAGTGCAACTGGTAGATAAGGAGTGGGAAGGCTAGTCCTTCTTCTGCGTAAATGGGTAGTGCTGAGAGGGGTTTATTGATCCTTGAATTAATGTGGTCAATCTCCTTTCAGCTCCTGCAATCTCATCCTTAACTAAGTCGATGCGTTTATGCAAATCATCCTTCGCACTCTCGATGTTCTTACTTAAAGATTCAATCTCTGACTTCTGAGCAAACTTCTCAACGACATTAACTCGTTCATCTTCGTGAGCCTGTTTTAACTCATCCACTCGCTCATGTATCCTAGTGCGGGACTCCTCACGCTCTTTAGTTAGGTCAGTGAACTTCTTGTCTACGTACGCTCTCTCGCTCCTCTGAAAGAACCAGAAGAAGGCACACAGGGACATTATTCCTGATAATATTTGAATGAAAAGTTTAAATGTATCGGGATTCTCCATTGCTATATATCTATCGTTTACCTGCTGCCATGCCAAATATAAAATGCACTATTGAAATCACGCTGTATTTAACGTAATCAGGGACAACAAAGCCTGTAGCTGTCTCAGCGGTCATTCCACCACCTAGTTTTATTAAACCAAATAAATTAAGCCAAGGCTCTTTTTCTATAAATTGAGTTACAGGGATCTTTGCATACGCTGCGTAAATAAGACCGCCAAAAGCTACTATCATGACGATCATTGCCACAAGCAATCTAAGAGTTGACCCTCCACGTTTTGATGCGGCATTGGCACTGTTGGTCGCTGCCAATCGCTCCTCATGCAAGTCCTGAGCTTGCTGTTTTTTGGATTCAGCAAAAAAGCCCATAAGTAATGAGACTATACTAAGGACTACTTCTATCGGTAAGCCAAACATCTTATTCCTCTACTCTCCAAGTCGGATCGAAGCTATCAATAAGATTAGCCACTTCACTTGGTGCGTGTTCCTCAATGTCCTCAGAGTAGACCAAGAAAAAGTACTTACCGTAGTCTGCGTGCTCGGGGTCGTTGATCAGGTGATCCTCTAAGTTCTCTAAGGTATAGAAATAACCCTTATTGTATACGTTATTAGCTCCATAGAGATCTCTAAGGGACTTACCCCCTAGAGATGGTAGAGGAGTCTTACCTCCGTCAAATAGAGCAGCTAGAGCAGCTATCTCTGCTTCGGTTTTTACTAAGTATTTCTTACTCATAGCGTATCCCAATGATCACTGATTAATGTTCTTTCCGCACTGGTTAAAACCTTAGGGAAAACTAAGACGCTTTTCATTTCACCCTCGAAGTAGTCAGTAGGAGTTGTCGCATTTGTCGTACCAATAACAGCATTAAAAGACGCATCACCAGAATCAGGAACATAATTTGAATCAGTTTCTGTATCAGTTATAGCATTACAATAGAGATTAACTGTATTATCACTACCTGAAGTATTAAAATCTATAAGGATCTTCAACCAAGTAGTACCATCCAAAACGGATGATATATCTGTACTTATAGAGATAACAGCGTTAGGGCTAGCAGTAGTGTTCGTAACCCTAAAACTAAGCAAATCACCGGTTGTAATCATCAACCTAACACCAGTTTTATTTGAACTATAACCCCCATTATCAAAGATGATGTTATCATTAGCAGCACCTGCACCTGATGGTCTAACATACGCACAAATAGTACCTCCAGTTCCGTTGTGGAGACTATTGAATTTGTCAGCAGTTCCAGATAAGGTGATCTCATCTGATACACCGTCGAAGGTAACAGCCCCATTACTGATGTAAGGTAGAAGCGTATAGGTTGATTGAGTAGCGTCCAAACCGTTGCCGCTTCGGTCACTCCACTGAGAAACACCATCGTAGTCCTCTCCCATCGATGACGCATGTCCTGCAACCACATCACTAGAAGATAGAGCTGCTTCTAGCAGATCGTAGGATAGCTTTCTGTTCGGTCCGTATCTGTCTATGCTGTTTGGCGTTAGATCATTTGTCGAATGACTGTCCGCACCAATGTCAGCACTATTCTCGAAATCATACCAAGCTAATAGGTTGGTAGTTGAACCTGTATAGTCAGATAATACATCATTTCGACTTGTAAGACTTAATAAGCTAGTTAAATCATCACCCGTTAAGTTCTCAGTGAATAAACAAACATGATGAATCGGACCATTCCAATAAAGATCTGGACTAGCCCCTGTCCCTGATTCAGCCCAACCTATCATGAAGTCGGTAGCATAGGTTATTGTCGTAGTATCTAAAGTGTCACTTACAGTTGTTGTCGCTTGCGCTACACCATCAAAATAGATATCGACCCCACTAGCATCTGTACCATCATAGACAACAGTGATTAAAGTGTCTTCAAGTAAATTGATAGAAGTATCTGTTCTAACTTCCATATATACAGAAGAGGTACGCCTAATCATAAAGCGCACTTGCTCACTAGAGTTTAAACGTATAAAC